>SAMEA104404106__coassemble_1950_pt1 | contig 14189 bp, 13 predicted proteins | sample SAMEA104404106__metabat2_high_PE_075 | metagenome-assembled genome bin SAMEA104404106 (sample SAMEA104404106) | Balaenoptera acutorostrata
AGTATTAAATGAATAACACTTACACAGGGTGTTGCACTTGATTTGACAAATCATCTTATAAAAAAGATTAATAAACAAGAATAAAAATGTCAATGCTATCAAACTTTGAGTATAAAACACAAATATACGATCATATAAAGTTGTTCCATCGAATAATAATTTTGACAAAATACGAACTATAAACCATATACCTAATAAACAAATATAGAAAATAGATTTTCCATGTTTTTTGTTAGGACTTAGTGTTTTGCCTAAATAGAATCCAAAAACATATAATGCAATAGGCGATAATAGAACATATACAGATGGACTTTTAAATAATGCAAAAAGAATAGGAATTATACTTAGCACAACTCCAATTACTTTTTTATATAATTTATTATCTTTGATATATTCATACGCTTTTGAAATTAACGGAGTTAACATATAACACATTAACATCGTTGAAATATACCATGTATGCTCGGCTCCTAAAACACCTACATTACTACCTTGTAAACCTAGGATTAATAACAACCAATCAATAACTGAAAAATGAACATTCTTTAATAAAGTAAAAAACGCGAGTATAACTAAAAATATCCAAAAAGGAATAAATATCCTTTTTAATCTCTTAATATACCATTCTTTTACATTTTTGATTTCTTTCATCCCAAACAAAAATCCAGATATTAAAATAAAAATATTTACACCTACATTAAAAAATTGACCTAACATATTAATATATGCATTCGGAGATTCAACAACCAGATGACACAATAAAATGAATATAACCGCCATGGCTCTTAACCATGAAATTGAATATAAAGTTTTTCTGTCCATAGATTCCTCTCATTTATATAACTGCATAGCATTATATCATAGTTTTAAATATGTATTTAATAAAATTAATTTTAAATAATATTAATAGAAAATAAAATCATCCTTCACTATATTCTGAAGGATGACGTTTATATTATTCTTTAATATAATTATCAACATAATCTTACAACAACTCATATTCTTGTGATTGATTATTTTTTATCTTTATAGATGAGAATGCATTTAAATCAAAGTCTTTTATCTCTCTTATACCCGCACCATAGCCAATCATGTCATACGCTTGCAAATCTTCATTATATGCTAAATACACAAGATACGTTTTACCAGCATCTAGCATAACATCAGTATCAAGATAGGATTGAATGTAGCTGTATGATGGATCTAGTTCTACATCATGAACAGCCTGCCAATCTTCATATTTGTTGATGCCACCTTCCTTAGTGTAAGGAATTGGTTTTGTTTGATTGATACTTCCATACAATACTTTCTGTACAGTTAATGTTCCATAAGTTGTACCAAAGTTAATTTCCTGCTTATGAGTAATTTCACCTTTGGGAGTCTGTTATGTATCACTCAATATGGGATTAGACCCCTAAAGATTTCTAGAACCCCCTAAAGTTTTGGTTATCCAAATGAAAATAGTAACATTAATTCTAATCTTTTCTGAATAATTCCCAAAAAGTAACAATTTATTGTAATTTGTTGAAATATATTAAAATTCTAAATAATAATTAACAATATGTATTAACAGTAACTATTTTATTAATTTCAATAATCTAACATCGTATTTCTTATAAATAAAATACAATATTTATATTTCTGAAAATATAGTTAAGAAATATACCAGCTTATTATTACTATCAATATCAGACAACTATATTACAGTGAAATGACAAATTCTGAAAAAATATTAATTTTTTTATCTTTCTTTATTTTAACTATTATTATTTGCAGCTTTTAATAAATTAATTGACATATACGCACATTTTTCCAATTTAGTAATATTTGTATTTAATTTTTCGCTAATAAATTTTTTAGTTGCATTTAATTGTTTCTCTGCCTGATTTTCACCATGTGCAAAGTTTTTAGCTTCAACAATGTAAGCATATTCCTTACTCATATCTCTAGTAGGAAAATAAATTAATCCGTCTATTTCATCAACTTGCGAAGAATTTTTGAATTCGTTTGCTATAATTCCGCCTACAAAACACATTACTAATCCAGTATATGTTATACTCTCTAATACTCTTGCACACGATAAAATTTCATGTAATACATCTGAATCTTTTATATTATCTTTCGTAAAATTTGATATTATTTTACTAGCAGTATTTTTACATCCATTAGCAATAATAATGCAGTCATTTAAATCGATATTATCTGGAGATTTAAATGTAAAATAATATTTATCATACTTATAAATTGAGCGAACAACTTGTCTAAGAATATTAATTTTATCAGATTTTGAATATAGATTATTATCAATAATACAAGAAATAATAGATTTTATATCTTTTTGATAATAATCTGTATATTTATAGCCAAATGCATAATAAGCTTTTTTTAGATTTTTTGTTATTTGAATTCCAAATGCTATTCGTGATGTGGACAGCTTATCAAGTATTCTTTGTTCACTGTATATATCGATTTCATTCCTATCAATATCTTTGGATAATAATAAAGTATTTTCCGATGATAAAGATTTGATTATTTTAGGCTGATCCTCACTATGTAATGACTTATATTCATTTTCTTCTAATATTAAATCTCTAATATTTTGAATTGCACTAATATCAACAATATTTTTACGATATTCTTCTATATTTTCTTGTACAATTCTAGTTGAATTTAAGATACAAATTGGTGAATTATATATTTGATGATGTATTACATCTTCCAATTGAGAAATTGATTTATTGATAATGGATGAACTATCAAATAAATCATCTACATAAGTTGTAATTGAATAAATCATTCTATTCAAATTGACACCAAATGAAGCTGGCGTATAAATCATATCAACAGATAAATATGCAATTTTTCTAATCTTTTTATATAGCTGAAAAACACGTTTAGTTGAATTATTTATTATCAATCTTTCATCTATAAGTTGTGAAACTATATGTATATATAAATCACATAGTTTCGAATATGCACTATTTTTATGAACTCTTTGTAAAATATGAATTATATTAAAAAGATGCAATTTATAAAAATTTTGAGTAGTTATAATATTATCTAATTGCTGATGAATTTCTATAGGTAAATTTCTTTTGTATATTTTATAAAAGCACGTTTTATTTTCTTTTGACTCATTTAATAATTCTAATAAAATTCGCGCTGATGTAAATGTATCATACATATGCGCAGCATTAGACAATATAGCCAAACATTGCATTAATGCAATACCACTAATTTCTACATCATTATGTTCATACTCTCTTAAATTCGATTTTCTTGAAAAATCTACATTAAATTGTTTACTATCCGCAATTAAAATATTACTGATTAATAAGAGTTGAGTAAAAACATATTCATAACGTGTATGGTGTGCACCAGGATATACATATTTCATGGTTCCTAGTTGACAAGTGTTTTTCATTTTATTTAATATACCTAATTCCTCTAAAATTTCCAGCAAATCTACTGCTTGTCCTACTACATAACATTTTGCAAAACCGAAACCAGGTAAATTATAAGAAAGTTCCCTTAACATACTCTACGCTCCTAAAAATTATTAAATTAATAAGCCATTAATAAGATAATGTTCATTATTCAACAAACATTATTTTTTTAATATTACTGTTTAATAGATTATATCACAGTTATTACTAAAATCGTAAGTTTGTCTGCAGATCATGTAATGTTAAATACTACATTAATACTTTATTAAAGCATCTTATTTAATAATCTTATATTTATAAACTTAGACTTATCATCTATGTTATTTATTTTGTTTATGAATTTTGATATAATTCTCATTTTCTGTTTTTAACTGCTCATCCAATTCTTTAATAACTTTTTGTAATTCAGACGATAATATACCACTCGACTCTATTATTCCATCTATTATACCTTGTCCCCAAGTTACATCTATTAGTTTCGTTACTCTGTAAGTTATATCACTTGTACATCTAGATAAATTAGATACGCCACTATCATTTAAAATAACATATGGATATTGAATTTCTAATAGTTGTTTTTGGCTTTCTAAATCATTATTAGAAATATTTTTGTTCCAACATATCATTAATAATTGCAAACTATTAAATCTAAATACATATGTTAAAGCACAATCTTTTAACTGCAATTGTTGCGGATGTTTTGAAAAAATAATTTTACCAGTTTCAACATCGATATACATAATAACGCTATTTTCTAGAAATAATGGTGAATCTCCCCATATCAATTTACAATTACCAAAAATATAATTAGAGATATGACTAACATTAACTGCTAATCCGGCTAATATTGTAACATTTTTTAATGACTTTGAGTTATTTTCATCCATTAAGTATTCTTTTATTTCTTCATCAAAAAACGCAATATCTTTTTTTCTAGATCGTAAATCATTAAATGCATATTTTAAACACATTTTTTGAATTAATGTATGATCATATTCAATTTTCAAAACATCATCCTTCTCGTAATCTTGCACAAAATATTTTTTTATAAAATTACTCGCATAGGTATCAATATAAGAAATTTTATAATTATTACATTCAGCACAAACATCTTTAACCATAGGATCATTTTTATAAATGATTTTTCTTTCCTCATCCATTGTTAAATAGCACTCTGGAAACAGTCTTAATACACTATTAGAAATTATATGTTCCTTTGTTCCTTTCCCTTCTTTTCCGCAATATGCACAAATCATATTAAACACCTCCAAATAAATTTTTTAAATTTCTAATTCACATATCGTTATAATAGTAGGTTATAGCCATAAAGTAGTCAAGTATAGTAGATTTTAAATTTTATTAGTAATCACTATATTTTTAAATTCAATCTATTAAATATTTTTTTCTAAATTCTTATGTAAATAAATTAATATATACCCTTTTTATGAAAAAACCGGCATCTTCGTGTAATACCGATTTTTTTCTTATTATAAACATCTATTGATTTCTTCAATGGTACAATCTTCTTCTAACAAGTTCTTTGCCCAAGTTAACATGCTTGCATTATCCTCATCATTTGGATTAGAGATAACTTTTAAATACTCTTCATAGCCTGCTACACCACCTACATCTACTGGTGGTTTCTTGCCTTTACGATCAAGTAATTGTGGTCTATTCACATGATTCTCTGTGATGACTTTTTCTAATGTGATGGTATGTTTCCAATAATCACCAAAGTCATAAAGATAGATTATTTGCTTATGATGAGAGAAAATATCTTTTAGTCTAGTAGTCGCTTCAATTAAAAGCTTGTCTTTATCTACATCAAAATAACATTCAGATTCCAACAAATTCTCTTCCACAATCATGAGTTTTTTATCTTCGATTGAAACATAGTCTATATTGTTTGATTGAGATTCATCTTCTAATACAAAAAATTCATGTAGATGAGAGTTAAACCACCCATATACTTTAATGATGGTTTCGTGTAAGCGTGCAAAAGAAAAACTAGATGGAATTAGAATTGTTCGATAGACTTCTTCATGGCGTAATTGTAATTGAATTCTTAGCTGATAGGCTTCAATCTTATAAAATCGTTGATAGTCTTCTTCTGGATGATTCATCATCTTACATAGTTCTTTTGCCATCCTAATTTTGGATGTTTGATAACAATTAGAACCAAAGTTAAGTAATTCACTTGTGATGATTTGATTAAGATGAGGCTGAAAGATAGAATCTTCGTTTAGATATTCTAGATGATAACTGATGGATGTCCATGCAGCATTTAATCGATTGACCATTTTTCGATTGGCTGTATTCTGAAAGATAACATCACCGCAATATTCGAAATAGGTTGTGATACAATCTTGGGTATAGCCTTCTTCTTCAAAGGCATGACGGATAGCTTCTTTTAATAGGTAATCCATATTTTTATATTCTTTTGCTTTTGCTTGATAGATCACAATCGCATAACGAGTAGCATCGTTTACGAAGAATAGTAATTTACGACGATTGACGGTTGTGATATTGGCGTGCCAGCTATAAAATGCTTCTTCTTCATTATATCCTAGTGATGGTGTAAACGTATGATAGGTCTTTAGTTTATCTTGTAGATTCTTTGTACAGTGTAAATACATACATAGATCTCCTTTTTCATTAATTGGTCTATAGTTAGTGTAACATTCTTTAAAGCAATATGAAAAGAATCTTTCTAAAATTATGAACGGTTCTCTTTTATGACAATTGCGATTCTTTTACTTTTGATAGTATAAAATAAAAAGACAGAAATACATTTGTTTTGCATCTCTGTCTTTTATTAACTCAAATTTTAATTCTATGATTTCAAAAACTTATCTATTTCTATTTGGTTTAGCGTAATTGGTTGCTCTAGTTTGACTCAATACAACAACGCTTTCAACATGTGGAGTATGTGGGAACATATCGAATGGAATGACACGATCAACTTGATAACGACGTTGTAACACGGCTAAGTTTTTACCTAACGTTGCTGGGTTACAAGATACATATACAATTTTCTTGATCTTACTACGTAAAATACATTCAATCATCGCATCATCTAAACCACTACGAGGTGGATCGACAACCAACACATCGATATCGCGATTTTTTGATAAGTACACCAATTTATTGGCAGCATCATCACAAACGAAGGATACATGTTCACAATGATTTAACTTCGCATTCTTATTCGCATTGACAACCGCATCCTTGATGCTTTCAATCCCAATAATTTCTTTTGCCTTATCTTTTAAGTATAAAGAAATTGCTCCGATACCACTATAGGCTTCTACGATTAAATTTTGATTTTCAGGAATCACAGAAGCAATCGTACGGTATAATTGTACGGCTTGTTTGGTATTTAACTGGAAGAAGGAACGTGGTGAAATTTCTAATTTCAAGCCATCTAAATCCAATGGTAATAACTTTTGACCTGCCAAAAAGATCATGCGGTTACCGAATACTTCCGGTGTCTTTTTAATGGTATGGATACTTTGCCATAAGCTATACATCCCTTTAATCTTCATCAGACGTTCAATGGTTCTAGGTTCGATTTCATCTTCCCCAGTAACAATGGTACATTGATACTTTCCATTGAATCCACGTACGATTAAATTACGAATACCAGAACGTTGATGATGGTTATACCCTTCATATCCTTCTTTATTTAAAATATTCATAATGGTTGTACGCATCTTATCCAATTCATCATCGTGGATAAAACAACGGTGAATATCCACAAAGTAGTTTGAATTTGGCATGAACAATCCACTTGTTAAACGCCCTTCATCCATTGCACAAGGCATTTTAAATTGATTGCGATAACCAAAGATATCTTCACTTGGCATCACATCGGAAATTAATCGTGGATTGATGTGTGCATATTTAATTAACGATTGTTTTAAAATCTCTTTTTTGTATGTTAATTGTTTAGGGTATTTTGCGATCATTAATGGACAACCACCGCAAACATGTTGCATACGACATTTTGGCTGAATACGGTCATTGCTTTTTTGAATGACACGATTTAACTCAGCTAATGCATATGTTTTTTTCTTTTCTGTAACGCGGATATCAACTACTTCACCTACAAGTGCTCCAGGAACAAATACTGGAAGACGATCGATATAACCAATTCCTTCCCCATTAATACCCGTCTTTTTAATTTCGACTTTCATACGCTTACCTCATATTTCTATAACTTTCTTCTAACCTTGTTTCCAATCTTACTGCTCAAATCACTTGCATACTTAAATAAGCCTGCATATTTCATCGGAAGTCTGGATTCTCTTCCATAATAATCTTCAAAAACGATATTTAGACAAAATCCAAAATATATAATACAAGAAATTAAATAAATTGCCAACAATAAAGTGACTAAAGATGCTAAAGGACCATAAACGTCCTGATACGATGTAAAATGTTTTACAATCGTCACAAACAATGCCATCAAGGACATCGTAAAGATGGTGGAAAACATGGCACCTAACAACCCAAAACTCCAATCCCGTTTACGAAAGCTAAGTGCACGATACATCATATAAAAGAAGATCAGCATAATTAAGGATGAAATAATAGGTAAAAATTCTAAGAAGTTTGTCGAGATGTAGATTGCGAAAATCACAATGAACACCAAGTTGACAAACAACAAAATGGATTTAATACGAATGGACCACTTTGGTACATGAACTTCTTCATGAGATGCAGAAATCAACAAGAAGGAGAAAATACTGCGACTCGCTAGATAAAACGATGCAGACATAGTTACCACAAAGGATACCATACTGTAATTTTTATCCGTAAAAAATTGGAACAGGGAATACACCATCTCCGTATTTCCATCCGGTAAGAAGTTCATCAGGAAATTAATGATCATCGTATTGTCCAAATAAGCGAATTTAAACAATAAGGCAAAGATCAAAAGAGAGGGTGCCAATGCCAATAATAATGAAAACGATAGTGAATACTTAAATAAACTACCTTCAAATGATGTGAATTCTGTAAATAAACTCTTTAGTTTCTGCATACTATCACCTACTATTACCCTTTTATATAGTTTACCACCTTTTGTGCATCTACACCAACCACAAAATACGAATACCTTCCAATCCTACCATCTTTACATTGGTTCCTCTGCTTCCTTGATAGGCTTTTTACCCATTGTTTTTTTACATATGCATGACTTTTTTCATCCATTAAAAAAAAGGCAATCTTTGCGCCTTGTAGCTCGGATATGCTCTCATACACATAGGCTTGCTTAATATCCACCGTATCCAATTGATATCGCTCGATAATGGTTGAAAATGGCAAAGAGTGTTCGTTGACAAGTGGAAATAGGCTTTCCTCTTCATATAAGGCTTGTTGAAGATTCATAATGTAGGTTTGCATATCCACCGTTCCTTGTTCAAATGAAGACCTTGTCCATTGACATCCACAAAGCATGAATACAAGACAAAGACATACGATTCCATGTTTCATAAAAGACCTCCTACTACAGTCTATGTAAAAGGAGTCATCTTTCATGAAAAAAGCTGACCTTTGTCAGCTTAATCGTTCATTGCCCAATCTGGAACTTCATTCCCTCTTCTTAATAAAACTGCTTTTTGGAATTCTGTCTGGTTTAAGAATTCAAGAATTTCATGTTCTTCTTCTGTGTTACATCCAATTAATAATTTAACTTCACAGTCTTTTTTCAAGATGTCTGCGCTAATCACAATGGCTTGTACTAGATTTGATTTTTCGCTTCCTTTAAATACATCAATTGGTGCTTGATCGTTTCCTGTACTATCTGTTAAATAACCGTAATCAACAGGATAAATAAGATTGCTGTACTTGTAGTGACAAGTATTGCGTGGGCGGTCAATAACCAATTTACTAGATAAATATAAAGTGTCTAGTTTCTGCCAAAAAAATGCATTATTTTCAAATGAGCTCATAGTCGTCCTCCTATTCATATGTAACTATTACTTTATCTCTTGTAATGTCTTGAATGGTTTTGCATCCAGACATTGCCATAGCTTCCTTTAATTCTAATTGAATCTTTTTCATGTAGATGGAAACACCTTCTGCACCATCACCAATTACTGCATGTGATACCGGTCTTCCAATTAATACACCATCTGCACCTAAAGCCAAGGCTTTAAATACATCGTTGCCACTTCGAAATCCACCATCGACAAAGATTTTCATCTTGCCACCAACGGCTTTCACAATGGCTTCTAACATCTCAATACCACTCGGACTATCATCTAATACACGTCCTCCATGGTTTGAAACAATAATTCCGTCAGCTCCAGCTTCTAACGCTTTACATGCACCATTTACACTTAGAATTCCTTTTAAGATAAATGGAACATGTAACATACTCTTGATTTCTTTTAAATCCTCAACACTTTTGAAACCAACTGGAGTTACGCTATTTCTTAAATTTGTTAATCCACTTGCATCAATATCGGATGCAACTGCTAAAACATTCGCTTGATTGCTACTTTCGATACGCCATTTCATATTATCAAACAACCAAGGTTTAATTGTTGGTACTCCGTATCCATGATGCTCTTCAAGGATATGTAACGGATCCAAAAACATATCGTCATACATACCATCTCCTGTAAAAGCGATGGTATTTGCATCAATACAACCTTGTACCAGTGCCTTTGTATAATCAAGATCACTGAGATCAGCGCCATAATTCTGTAGAATACCGCTGATTGGTGCCGCATAAACCGGTAATGAAACAGGATGTCCAAAAAAATCAGAAGACGTTTGAATTTCTTCGTTTGATGTAATGGTATCCATCTGAATTAAAATTTTCTTTAACATCTCTGCATTTCTTACAAATGCACTTCCGCTGCCCTTACCACCAGGTCCTGGGGTAAATCCTCGACAGCTTCGCCCATCACAAACGGGGCAACAATGACATTTTTTGCATTTTGCTTTCGCACTTGCGTATACTTCATTCCACGTGTTCATCTGCACACATCACTTTCCTGATTTTAAAGCCTTTATAACGTTTACTCATATATTATATAAGTAATGAAAATATTTATCAATAGTTTTAAAAAATTTTCATAACTCTTTCATTATCTTTTTAAAAGACTATTTCAATCGGATTGTTTGGATGCATCTAACCAGTCAAAAAACTGCAATGGGAAGCCTGGATGAAAACCCTTTCCCGAATCGATGACTTTTCCATTTTCAATTCGATAATAATGCGGTGTTTCTTCTGGTTTTGTAACATATGCCTGTAGTGTTTTTATATCTTGTTTTAAATGCTCCGTCGTATCATCTCGCATAACGATGTTATACACATCTTCTGATAAAAAACTGCTGTTTTCATCAATGACTTTTAGCAATTGTTCACAAAAAGGACATTTTTCTCTTGTGACAAGTGCTACGAAGGAGTCTTTTTTATCAAATTTCACAACTGCATCTTCCACTCCGATATCCATCAGTTGTGGTTTGTCTTCTTCCTTTGTTGAGGAAAATGTGCATCCACTCACTAGAAAACACACACAGAAAAGTCCTATGATCATCTTTTTCATACACTCACCTCGGCTCTGTTCTAGAAAAAATTATATACAAGTTTTCAGGATACTTCAATCGCTTTTACAATTTCACACAAAACCACTCATTTTCTTCCATTTTGTGTAAAAAAAAGAAGAGCTAAGCTCTTCTAAACAATCTAATGGAACATATCTTTTCGTTTGAAAATAATCGTTGCGATCACACAAGCGATGATGGCAATCAGTGTTGGGAACCACCATTCTGGAATTGGAAGTCCTTCCACGTTCATACCATAGAAACTAAAGATGATATTTGGAATGGACATTACGATTGTGATTACCGTTAATACCTTCATAACGATGTTTAAGTTGTTGGAAATAACACTCGCAAAGGCATCCATTGTACCAGATAAAATATTAGAATAGATGTTACACATTTCAATGGCCTGATGAATTTCAATCATCACATCTTCTAAAATATCCTGATCTTCTTCATATAGTTTGATCACTTTTCCACGCATGATTTTATTTAAGGTAACTTCATCAGATTTTAAGGATGTTGAGAAATAAACAAGCGATTTCTCTAATCCTAACATCTGAATCAACTCTTTGTTTTTCATGGATTGGTGTAGGTTATGTTCGGTTCTTGATGATACACGATCAATCTGTCTTAAGTATACTAGGAAGCGTTGTGAAATCTTCAACAACAATAACAATAAGAATCTTGTTTTAAGATCCGTATTCATTCCTTTGACACGACCTTTCGCCATATCTTCAATGTTTAAGTTATCGTATAAACAAATAGTTACAAGAATTCCCTTCATGAAGATTACCCCTAACGGTAAGGTTGTATAGGTTAATGTATTCTTCTCTGCGCTCTCATCTTCATCCGCATTTGGATAATCGACAATCACTAATGTTTGTTGTTCATCATCATCGTAGTCAATATGGGAACTTTCTTCTTCATCCAAAGAAGCCTTTACAAATTCTGGTAATACACCAATTGTTTCAATTAGATAATTAATTTCATCTTGTGTTGGAGCAATCGCACTGATCCAACATCCTTTTTCTGGCTTATCGATCTTCTTTGTCAATGTGCCAAATGTTTTATAAATTTCGATCATATTTTCCTCCTATTTTTACAGGAGGAACGGTTGATAAATGCCTCCTGTTTTCTTCTGTTTATGATAATGGTTTATATTCGGGCTTTCGGGCTCTGGAGACATTTACAACACCTTCTTTCGTTTTGCTTGTCTATTATAGCATAGTTCTTTTTATTTGTGCCTGTAACAGTTTGATTTTTTTTATTTTAATAATAGATTGAGTCCTTCACTTCTTGTGCACGTTGCTCTCCTAATACCTTTTCAATAATCGCAAAGGCAAAATCAATCACGGCTGCAGCACTGCGTCCAGTGATTAAATTTCCATCCACAACGGCATATTCATCCACATACGTACCACCGAAGTCCTCATTCATGCTTGTAAAGCAAGTGTAGCGTTTTCCTTTTAAATATCCCTGTCTTCCTAAAATCGTTGGTGCAGCACAGATACTGCAGACCAATTTTTCTTCATCGATAAACTGTTTTAAAATAGAAAGGACAGTTTCATTGCTTTCTAATTTCTGATAATGTGGGCCTCCTGGCAAGAATAACACATCATACTCACTTGCACAGACATCGGCTAAGTTTTTTAAATCATCCATCGCAATTTCAAAACGTCCACATGCCTTTGTGGCATCGATGGCGCATACATCAATATCAATCTTGGCACGGCGTAATAACGCAATCGTTCCAACGGCTTCTAATTCTTCAAATCCATCTGTTAAAATACATAATACTTTCATTGTCTTAACTCCTTTTTTCTATATCGTTATTATAACCCTTTTTATTTTGAGAATAAAGAATTCTTGTTTGATTTTTCTGTTTAGCAATGGCAAACTTTACCAAACTCATCCCTGTATTGACTAGTAATTCTATAGGAAAATGTGATAAAATTAACACAGAAAAAAAGAATACATAAGGGAGTGGTGAAATGAAAGTTGTGATTGCATGTGACTCATTTAAAGGTTGTATGACTTCAAAACAAGTCGCATCTCAAATAGAAAAAGGTATTCACCGTTTAGATCCCGCCATTCAAACAGTTTCCTATGTCATTGGAGATGGAGGAGAAGGAACGGTTGCAGCCTTCCATGAAACCTGTCATGGACAGATTCAACACGTTCAAACAACGGACGCTTATGGAAAAAAGATTCAAACCGAATATACATTAATTGAAGATGGCACCTGTGCCGTTATTGAAGTGGCCAATATCATTGGCTTAAATATGCATCCAAGGGAATGTCGTACCCCATTCTTTGGAAGTAGTTATGGCGTTGGTACCGTTCTTTTAGATGCCGTATCAAAAGGATGTAAAAAGATTATCATCGGACTCGGTGGAAGTGCCACAAACGATGGTGGTATGGGGCTGTTACAAAGCCTTGGCGCAAGATTTTATGATCATAATCATAAATACCTATCCCCACAAGCGATCAACCTAGAAAAGGTAAGATACATTGATTTCAACCGTCTACAAAAATTAGAGGGCGTTGAACTAATCGCAGCCTGTGATGTGAAAAACTATTTACTTGGGGAAAACGGGGCCACCTATATCTTTGGTAAACAAAAAGGATTTTATCCAAACCAAATTAAAAAAATTGATCAAGGGATGGAAAACTATCGGGATCAAATCCTACGTTATACAAATGTGGATATCAATACCTTTGAAGGTGGAGGTGCAGCCGGTGGAATCGGTGCTGTCTTAATTGGATTATTAAACGCTACCATGATTCCAGGCATTCAGCTATTATTAAGCTATAGCGATATGGAAAACGAAATCAAGGACTGTGATGTGGTCATTACCGGTGAGGGACAAAGTGATCGTCAGACCATGTTTGGAAAAGTTCCAGTTGGTATCTTACAAGTTGCCAACGCTCACCATAAACCAACCATCTGTATCAGCGGTGCTCTTGGCCTACAATATATGGACTTATATTCCTTAGGATTTGTTGGCATCTATAGTATTGCCGATCGTGCCATGTCCTTTCAACAAGCCTTAGAACAGGCACCAGAAAAACTTGAAGCAGCTACCTACAGCATCTTTAAGACCATTACATATTTTCAAAATCAATAAAGGGGCTGTGACGAGTAAGAGAATTTAAGTAATCTCTGAAAAATCACAGCTT
>SAMEA104404106__coassemble_1989_pt1 | contig 13978 bp, 11 predicted proteins | sample SAMEA104404106__metabat2_high_PE_075 | metagenome-assembled genome bin SAMEA104404106 (sample SAMEA104404106) | Balaenoptera acutorostrata
GATCCTGTGCACAACGAATGACACGTCCTGCTGCCTGTAAAACCTTATTCATACCAGGAATCTGATAAGCATAGGCAAAGCCTTGTTGATTGGTACGATCAAAATATTGTTTCACGGTATCAATCTGTGGATGAATCTGCGGTAATCCAACGCCAACGATGATGGCACCTAATAATTTATCGCCCTTTAAATCAATGCCCTCGGCAAACATGCCACCCAATACACAGAAGTACACATGGAGTTCATCCGTTTTTTCAAAGGCATCTAAGTATGCCTTTTTTTCTTCCTCATTCATCAAGGAATCTTGGATAGAAACGGTAATATTGCCATATTGATGTTGAAATTCCGTTGCGATCTGTTGCATATATGCATAGCTTGGACAAAAGACAATGTAGTTTCCAGGCTTTGGTAAGATGGCTGCATGGATGATTTCAACAATGGATAATAAACTTTGATTCCGATCATGATATTTGGTGGAAATGGAATCATTGATTAGCACACACACATTCTCCTTGGCAAAGGGACTTGGTAAGGATAGACGAAGGGATGTGTCATTTCCACCTAATAAATCCATATAGTAGCGGATTGGAGAAAGGGTAGCGGAGAAGAGTACCGTACTTTTTCCCTTATTCATCATGGCACGCAACATCGCACTAGGATTCATGCAGTATTGTTTGATGGTACAATCCTCATCGAAAAATAAGAAGGTCACAAAATCATGATTATAGTAATCGGATATCTTCAAGAAGGTATTGACCTCAAAGAAGACTTCTTTGATTTGCTCATCATATTTTGGATCATGATCCTTTTGAAGGAAGGAACTACATTGTGTATAAAACTTTTCAAGGGTATCTAAGAAAGTGATGGGCACTTCTTCTAAGACTTTAAAATTTTCTTCTTGATAGCGAATCAAAAAGGATTGAAAATCATAGATAATGCTTTGTAGACTTCGTTTTAATGCTTGAAATTCCTTTGGGATATAATCCTTGATGGATTGAAAAAGCGATAAGGATAAAGAAGCGCTGTACATTTCTTTTCCGCGATCAATTAAATTGTGGGCTTCATCTACTAAGAAGACATACTCTCCTTGATCCATAAAGAAACGTTTTAAATAGATGCGTGGGTCAAAGACATAGTTATAGTCACAAATGATCACATCGGCATAAAGAGATGCATCTAAACTCAATTCAAATGGACAGATGGTATGTTTTTGTGCGACTTCTTCAATCGTTTTGGTATCTAAAAAATCATGGGTTGTTAAAATTTCATATAGGGCATCCTTGTTTCGATTATAGTAACCCTTTGCGTAGGGACAAACGGACGGATCACAGTTTCGCTTCTCTAGAAAACAGATTTTATCCTTTGCGGTAATACTGACGGTTTTAAAGGAAATATGCTGCTTTTGAAGAAGTTTGATCGTATCATAGGCAACCTGTGCGGTAATGGTCTTTGCGCATAGATAGAAGATTTTTTCAACCTTTTCCTCTCCAATTGCTTTTAGGGATGGAAATAAGGTGGAGATGGTCTTTCCAATTCCCGTTGGTGCCTGGGCAAAGAGAACTTCTTGATCCAAGATCGTTTTGTATACGGATACCGCAAACTGCCGTTGTCCTTTTCGATAGTCTTCAAAGGGAAAGGTTAACTTCTTTAATTGTGTAATGCTTGTTTCTTTTAATTGTTGAGCAAGCTTTGCCCATTTTAAAAATTGTGTTAAACAATCCATATAGAAGGTTTCTAACTCTTCATAGGATAGGATACGGGTAAAGTGTTTGATGGCTTTGGTATCGATTTGATAATAGGTTAAACGAATCTGCATTTGCTTTTCATGATGCAAGCTTGCATAGATATACCCATAACAATAGGCCTGTGCCCAGTGGACAAAACATGTATCATCGATATCTTCCTCGGCTTTTGCGGTTGTTTTGATTTCATCGATGGTGACAAGATCATGGTCGATAAAGATACCATCTGCGCGTCCATCAATTAGAAAAAAGATACCCTCTAACTCCGTTGTCAATTTTAAATAAACTTCACTATGATAATCGCTTGTTTGTTGTGCCTGTAACAGACGATGAATCTTACTTCCTAAATTGGCGCGTTCAAAGGATTGTACCGTAGATACCAAATCGCCACTTTGAAATAAGAATTCAACGAGTTCGCGAACAGATAGATGATAGATCATGTTTTTCACCACCTTTACGTATAGTACATTTTACCAAAAAAAATTATGAAAATACAATGTTATTCTACGGAATCATCATGTATAATGATAACGGCAATAGGCAGTTAGGAGAATGAGCATGAGAGAATTTATCATTCAAGAAGATGATGCAAATCAACGTGTTGATAAATTTATACAAAAAACAATTCCCAAGTTACCAAAGGGATTGATGTATAAAAGCATTCGTAATAAAAAAATTAAAGTGAATCGCAAGCGCTGTGAAATCTCACAACGTTTAGAAGTAGGGGATCAGGTTCTATGCTTTTTAGCAGAAGAATTTTTTGAACAACCGATTTCCTATGACTTCTTAGAAGTACCCGCAACCCTAGATGTCATTTATGAGGATGAACATCTTGTCTTGATTCGCAAACCACAGGGGTTATTGACGCATAAGGACCAAGCAGGTGTACAGGATAATCTAGCCGATCGCTTCTTGCATTATTTATATGAGAAAAAAGAATATGATCCGGCAAGTGCACAAAGTTTTACGCCAGCACTATGCCATCGTTTAGATCGCAACACAGAAGGAATTATGATTGCGGCCAAAACAGCAGAAGCATTGCGTCGCATCAATGAGCATATTCGCAATCACGAGATTGAAAAACGCTATGTCTGCATTGTGGAAGGACGTTTAAAACGCAAGCATGAAGATTTACTTCTTTGGCATGCAAAGGATGAGCAGAAAAACAAAGTTACCCTCTTTGATCAGGAACAAGAAGGAACACAGATGATTTCAACAAGCTACACGCTTCTAAGACAAGAACGGGACTATGCCTTAGTGGAAGTGTTGTTGCACACGGGAAAATCTCATCAGATTCGTGCCGTGATGTCCTATTTACACCATCCGCTCTATGGCGATGTCAAATACGGTGCAAAGAAAAACAATCGAAACGATTATCAAGCACTCTGTGCATATAAGCTGACATTCGCGTTTGAAGATGCTTATTTTTCCAATTTACCTAAGAAAGAATGGGTTTTGAAACAGAATTCAGTAGAGACGTTATTTTTACAATTAACGCAAAAATAAGCAATATTTTTTGAAACATCCAATGATTACGCTTTCATTTTAGAAATGCAAAAAAAATATTAAAAAAGATAAAGATTCCTTAAATTAATCATCGCTTTTTTATGTGATTTATACTAAAATAATACTGTAAATTTCGATTTACAGTATTATTTTTAATGAAGAGACTGTTGATTTGGAGGGATACTATGTTAGACAATATCTTTGTTGCATTTTTTCTAGCGTTATTACCTATCGTTTGGCTAGTCATTGCCTTGTGTGGACTAAAATGGGAAGCACATGTTGCAAGTGTTGGTGCATTCCTTGTTGCATTCGTAGAAGCAATCTTTATTTGGAAGATGCCAGTTATGCTTGCGACAACGGCTGCTTTAGAAGGTTTTGCAATGGCAATTTGGCCAATCGTAATTGTTATTATCGCCGCTGTATTTACATATAACTTAACGGTACATACAGGAGCGATGGATGTAATCAAGCGCATGATTACATCAGTAAGTTTTGATAAACGTATTCTTGTTATCTTAATTGGATGGTGCTTCGGTGGCTTCCTTGAAGGTATGGCAGGATTTGGAGTTGCAATTGCGATTCCAGCAAGTATGTTATACGCCTTAGGATTTAATCCAGTTGTTGCGATCTTAGCATGTTTGATTGCTAACGGATGTCCTACAATGTTTGGTTCAATTGGAATTCCAACAACAACATTGGCTGGTGTTACAGGACTTGATGCTACACAATTAGCATTTACACAAACATTACAAGTTGCACCATTATTATTCATTTCACCATTCTTGATGGTTATGTTAGTAAGCAAAGGTGTAAAAGGATTAAAAGGATTATTCCCGTTCGTTCTTGTTGCAAGTTTAAGCTTCGTGCTTCCTGAAATTCTTGCTGCAAAATTCATCGGTGCGGATTTACCAGTTATCATCGCTAGTGTATGTTCTTTAGGATGTACGTTTGCGTATGCATCTCGTTATGGAAAAACACACGAAGTTCCAGAAGAATATCGTATGGAAGTTGGTGGTGATCAAGATGAAAAAATCACAATGAAACAAGCCTTGGTTGCTTGGTGCCCATTCATCTTAATCTTCGTATTACTATTATTAACTAGTAAATTAATTCCATTTATCAATGAACCATTAAGCGCAATCAAATCAAGCGTGATGATTTATCAGGGTGAAGGAGCAGATCCTTATACCTTTACATGGGTAAATACTCCAGGAGTATTAATCTTAATTTCTGGTATCATCGGTGGTATTGTTCAAAAATGTAGCTTCCATGATTTCGTATCTGTTATGAAAGCAACAATTATTCAGATGTCAAAAACAATTTGTACCATGTTAGGTGTATTAGCTTGTGCAAAAATCATGGGTTACTCAGGAATGATCGCAAGTATTTCTACATTCTTCGTTTCTGTATTAGGATCTTTCTATCCACTTGCTTCTCCATTAATCGGAGGACTTGGAACATTTGTTACAGGTAGTGGAACAAGTTCTGAAGTATTATTCGGTAATGTTCAGTTACAAGCTGCTCAAGCTATCGGATGGAACGAATACTGGTTGGTTGCTGCAAACTCACTTGGAACAAGTGCAGGTAAGATGTTAGCACCACAGAGTATTGCGATTGGATGTGCTGCTTGTGCATTAACAGGAAAAGATGGAGAAATCTTAGGAAAAATCGCAAAATACGCATTTGGATACATGGTGATTATGGCCTTAATCGTATTCTTCTGCTCAGGATTAACAGTTTTATTATAAGAAAAATTAAGTGTATGCAAAGTGAATTTTGTGTGCACTTTTTCTTTTATATTTTTTTAAAAATGTTTGTTAAATATGGTTGAAAAATATAAAAAAAAGGAATATACTTGAAAAATGGTTGGAGCAATTTTACCATTGTGACAACCATGAAAGGATCGCATAAATAAGCGATTAGTAAAGGAGGTGTCGTGTTTTGGAACAGATTATCAGGGATCTTGTTGATGCAGATAAACAAGCGCGCAGACGAGTGAAGGAAAAACAGCGTGAGCGATTGAATATCCAAAAGAAAATTCAAGAGCAAAATGATGATATCAAACATCATTTCATGGAAGAAACAAAAACGTTACTTGCATCAAAAAGAGAAGAATTGCAAACCGAATTGGAAAACAAGAAAAACGAGGAAGAGCAAGCTTATCAGGTAGCTCTGAATAATCTTCAAGCGAAGTATGATGCTGAAAAAGAAGGCTGGATTGACGAGATCGTACGTCGTTGTCTAGCGAAGTAATTAGAATTGACAAGCAAGGAGGTGCTGGTGAATGGAAATGGCAGCTGGAGTTATTGCCAGCAAGGCTAGAAGTATGCTAGGAAATCAACTTCAACAAAGCGACTATGAAGAGTTGGTTCATAAACGCAGTGTTGCAGAGATTGCCACATATTTAAAAAGTTCTACGAGTTATGCAAATGCATTGAAAGATGTACGAGAAAATCACATTCACCGTGGACAGTTAGAAGATCTGTTAGTGAAGGAAAGCTTCCGTAACTTATTGAAGCTATTTCGCTATAGTGAGTCATCTCAACGTTCTTATTTTCAATTGCATATGCAAAAAATTGAAATTGAACTGTTACTATCAAGAATTCGTGTATTAATTTCACAATCATTTGATTCCGCAATCGCTGAATTACCAATCTTCCTTAGACCGTACACAAGTTATGATTTAACGAAACTTGGTAATGTCAGAAGTTATGATGACCTATTGGATGTCGTAAAGCGATTAAAGTATTATGATGTGTTATTACCATTTCATGTAAAGAAGGGACAGGAAGACAAGATTGCTTATTCCAAGATCGAGACTGCACTGCAAAAAGATTACTACAATCATGTGTTTGAAACCATCAACAGCGTATTGAAGGGAGAAAACAAAAAGCAGTGTTACGCCTTATTTGCATCACAGGCAGAACTAGAAAATCTAGAAAAGATCTATCGCTTGAAAAAGTATTTCAATGCACGTGAAGACAACATTGAAAGAGCGCTGATTCCGGTTCATTATCGAATTTCGAAACAGAAGATGGAACAGCTAATCGCAAGCAGTCTGCCACAGTTTATCAAACTGGTTGCACAAGGTCCGTATCATTTACAGTTAGAAGAAAAAGACAACGCATATATCGAATACGAAGTGGATCGCTACGTATATGCTTTGGCAAAGAAAAACGTATATTTTGCACAACATGCGGCTACCGTTTGTAGCAGTTATTTGGTGTTGATGCAACAAGAGTTAAAAAACATCGTCAGTATTATCGAAGGTGTCCGTTATCAGATATCAAGCGAGAAAATTGAAGAGATGCTAATCTATTAGAAAGGAGGATATCATGGCAATAGCAAAAATGAAATTAGTAAACATTACTGCGGATAATGAATACCTAAGTGATGTCTTATTAAAGTTTGTTGATATGGATTATTTTCATCCAGAATTAGCAAGTAAATTTGTGGATAGTGTTCATGGTCTTACAACGTTAAGTGACGAAAACCCAATCACAGAAGTGTTGGCAAACGTCAATGAAGTTGTTGGACAAATGCAGTTAGAATTACCACATATGGACATGAAGAGCCGTGATTATGATCTGGATAAGATGATGGGATATGTTGAGGGTGTATACAAAGAGTTCCAACATATCAATGAAGTGCGTACGGATTTAGAAACCGTTATTCAAGAAAATAAAGATGCACTTATCCAGGTAAGAAATATTGAAAGTATTGACTTAAACTTGGATGATCTATTTGAATGTGAATACATCAAAATTCGTTTTGGTCGTCTTCCTATTCATAGTGTAGAAAAACTACAATATTATAAGAATCGCCCATTTGTATTTAAGTCATTTAGTACCGATGATACATACAGCTGGTGTGTATATATCACCACATCAAAATATGAAGGAGATGTTGACAATATCTTCTCATCTCTATACTTTGAACGTATTCGTATTCCTGAATTCGTTCATGGTACACCAGAAAAAGCCAAAGAATCCCTACAGGAAGAAATCGATAACGATAAAAAACAATTGATTCACGTAGAAGAAGTTCTACAGAACAAAAAAGATGAATGTACGGAAACAATGGCTAAAATTGTTAGTGAATTGGAGTTTTTAAATCATACTTACGAAGCACGTAAATATGTTATAGGGTTGGGTGAACGCTTCTCTATAACGGGCTTTGTGGCTGAAGATGATGTAGACCGTTTGAAAGAAACATTTGCTTCTTTAAAGAAGGTGGAAATTGAGGTGAGACCAGCGCATAGCGATAAGCGTTTAACTCCACCGACGAAATTGAAGAATGGGTGGTTTGCCAGGCCTTTTTCGATGTTTATAGAAATGTATGGCACACCAGAATATGACGGTTTTGATCCAACACCAATCGTAGCGATTACCTACTCATTACTATTTGGTATGATGTTTGGTGACGTTGGACAAGGGTTATGTGTTGTCCTTGTTGGATGGATCATGTCAAAATACAAACAGATGCAGTTAGGAGAAGTGATGATTCGCATCGGTATCTTCTCTACGATCTTCGGATTTGTCTTCGGTTCTGTATTCGGAAACGAAACGATGTTAAATCCGTTGTATCATGCATTATTAGGATTGGCTGAAAAACCAATTGAAATTATGTCTAGTGGATTCATCTTACCATTGTTGATTACAGCAGTTGGTATTGGTGCATTCTTAAACTTATTCTCTATGACATTGAATGTGTTGATTCATCGCAAAGATGAAAATAAAGCAGAATTTCTATGTTCTCAAAATGGAGTTGCAGGTTTAGTATTCTATGGATCTATCGTAGTTGGTGTTTTATTAAGCGCACTTGGATTGCATGTTGTAACACCAATCTATGTTCTTGTGCTAATTGTTCTTCCATTGATCATGATCTTCTTAAAAGAACCATTCGAACGTAAATTCGAAGGTGGAGTCATGTTCCCAGAAGGATTTGGAGCATTCTTTATGGAAGGATTCTTTGAATTATTTGAAATCTGTCTATCCTTTATCACCAATACGATTTCATATCTTCGTGTTGGAGGATTCGTATTATCCCATGCCGGTATGATGATGGCAGTTACTATGATCATGGAAATGGCTGGTGGCGTTGCTGGAATCTTCATTGGAATCTTTGGTAACATCCTTGTTATGTGCCTAGAAGGTTTAATTGTAGGTATCCAGGTATTACGTCTTGAATTTTATGAAATGTTCTCTCGTTACTTCACAGGTGCGGGACGTGTATTTAAAACATTGAATGATTAGGAGGAAAAAACGATGTTAACTATGTTTGAACTATTATTACCACTTGTATTAATTATTTTAATCTCATTGCCTTTAGTCAATGTATTCCGTGGAAAGAAAAGTGTATCTTGCGCAAAACGCCGTATGATTACACATGTTTGCTTCTTTTTCGCAATCGTACTTGGTACTGTAATCGTTGCTTCAACAAAAGCATATGCTGCAGGTCAAGATGAAATCGCATTAAAAACAGCTGGTTCTGTTGGACAAGGGTTAGGATATATCGCTGCTGCATTATCAACTGGACTTTCTGCATTAGGTGCTGGTATCGCCGTAGCTGCTGCTGCCCCTGCTGCAATTGGTGCGTTCTCTGAAAACGAAAAGAACTTTGGTAAATCAATGATCTTCGTAGCCATGGGTGAAGGTGTTGCCATCTACGGTTTATTGATCTCTATCATTATGATCTTTATGAAACTTTAATATGTAACTGATTGACAGGATGCAAAGGAGCGTTCCTATGAAATTTTATTTACTCAGTGATAATATCGATACGCAGATGGGATTAAGACTTGCTGGTATTGAGGGTGTCGTTGTACACGAACGCCATGAGGTGCTAGAAGAATTAGAAAAAGCAATGCATATGAAAGATGTTGCCATCATCTTGATGACAACAAAGCTAATTGCCACATGCCCAGATGTAATCTCAGAATTAAAACTGACACAAAAACAACCGCTGATTGTTGAAATACCTGATCGTCATGGTTCTGCAAAAATTGGAGAAACCATCGACCGTTATGTATCCGAAGCCATCGGCGTGAAACTATGAGGTGTTCGCAATGCTTGATGAAAAACAAAAATTAAAAACGTATATTGAAGAAGAGATTCAAAGAGTCAGCAACATCCAAATTGAAGAATTGGATCATGAAATTGAAACGATTCGTAAAGAAACAATCGCTAATTTAGAAGAAGATGCACAAAATGAAGCGGGTTTATTACGCGAAAGCGAATTGCGTGAAATGCAAAGTGATTTTGCGATTAAAGTAAGTCGTCTACGTGAAGAACAAAGCCGTAAATTGATGCAGAAACGTAAAGAATTAAACGAAGAGATCTTTGCGGAAGTAAAAAAACAATTACTTGCTTTCTGTGAAAGCAAAGACTATGAAACAATGCTAGTTGAAAAGCTGACTACATTCGCAAAGGAATATCCAAACAGACAAGTGGATATTCACTATGCAACAAAAGATGAAGCATATCGTAATACAATGATGAAGGCATATGGAGAAGGATGCCATCTTGTATGTGATGATCAAATTATGATTGGTGGATTCTTACTAACCTATAAAGAAGATGGAATTGTCATCGATGAAACATTCGATACAGCGCTAGAAGATCAGCGTGAATGGTTCTTCGCAAATTCTGGTTTATTTATTAAATAAGAGATTTTAATCAAGTTCCTATAACGAGGTGATAATGTGAGTGAAAATGCAATTTATTCCATTAACGGACCAGTCGTTAAAGTGAAAGATTCCACCGATTTTTCAATGATGGAAAAAGTGTTTGTCGGTAAACAACGTCTAATGGGAGAAGTTATTTCTGTTAGTCGTGAAGAAACAGTTATTCAGGTTTATGAATCAACTACTGGTTTATGTCCTGGAGAACCTGTTGAACCTACTGGTAAACCAATTTCAGTAACGTTAGGCCCTGGAATTTTAAGAAATATTTTTGATGGTATCGAACGTCCTTTAAAGGAAATCGCCAAAGAATCTGGTGCCTTCATTGCCACTGGTAGTGATGTCGCAAGTCTTGACGAAGAAGCTTTATGGGATGTTACGATGAAAGTTAAAGTCGGTGATCATGTAGTGCCTGGACAGATTTTTGCGACTGTTCCAGAAACACCATTAATTGAACACCGCTGTATGATTCCTTCTGATTTAGAAGGAGAAGTTGTAGAAGTCGCAAGTGATGGACAATACAACATTCTACAATGTATCGCAAAAGTAAAAAATGCCAAAGGACAGGTAGAAGAATTAACATTGTGCCAAAAATGGCCAATCAAAACTGCTCGTCCCGTATCAAAACGTTTACCAATCAGTGTACCATTGATCACTGGACAACGTATTTTTGATACCTTATTCCCAATCGCTAAAGGTGGAACAGCTGCCATCCCAGGTGGATTTGGTACTGGTAAAACCATGACACAGCACCAACTTGCGAAATGGTGTGATGCCGATATTATCGTTTATGTTGGTTGTGGAGAACGTGGAAACGAAATGACACAGGTTCTTGAAGAATTCTCTGAATTGATCGACCCGAAATCAAATCGTCCATTAACAGACCGTACTGTATTAATCGCAAATACTTCAAACATGCCAGTTGCGGCTCGTGAAGCAAGTATTTATACCGGTTTAACATTAGCAGAGTATTATCGTGATATGGGTTACCACGTTGCGATTATGGCCGACTCTACCTCTCGTTGGGCAGAAGCCTTACGTGAAATCAGTGGTCGTCTAGAAGAAATGCCTGCCGAAGAAGGGTTCCCAGCTTATCTTCCATCTCGTATCTCTCAGTTCTACGAACGTGCAGGATACATGGAAACATTAAATGGAGCAACTGGTAGTGTATCTATTATCGGTGCCGTATCTCCACAAGGAAACGACTTTTCAGAACCAGTAACACAAAATACAAAACGTTTCGTACGTTGTTTCTGGGCATTGGATAAATCCTTAGCCTATGCACGTCACTATTTTGCGATTAACTGGAATGAAAGCTATTCTGAATATGTCAATGATTTATCTCGTTGGTACAATAAGAACGTGGATTCTCGTTTCTTAAGAAATCGTCAAGAAATCATGTCCTTATTAGCAGAAGAAACAAAATTGATGGAAATTGTTAAATTGATCGGTAGTGATGTATTACCAGAAGATCAGAAATTAACAATTGAAATCTGTAAAGTGATCCGTGTTGGGTATTTACAACAAAATGCCTTCCATGCGGATGATACCTATGTTCCACTAGAAAAACAATTGAAGATGATGGATGTAATTTTATACTTATACCGTCGTTGTAAAGATGTTGTTTCTACAGGTAAACCATTGCGTTATGTAACACAATTAGGTTTATTTGATAAAGTGACAAAGATGAAATACGATGTACCAAATGACAATATCGCATTGTTAGATGAGTATCCAGCAATGATCGATCAAGCCATTGGTAGCATTTTATAAGGAGGTAAGTCATGAGTTTACAATATGTAGGACTTCAAGGAATTAATGGACCTCTAATTTTCTTAGATCATGTTCAAAACGCAAGTTATGAAGAAATGGTCGAAATCAAATGTGCGGATGGTACAACTAGACTTGGTAAAGTTGTACAGTTAGAAGGAGATAAGGCTGCTGTTCAGGTATTTGAAGGTACAAACGGTCTATCTTTAAAAAACACACGTACGAAATTCTTAGGACATCCAATGGAATTGGTTCTATCAAAAGAAATCTTAGGTAGAACTTTCAATGGAAGTGGACAGCCAATCGATGGATTAGGAAAAATCTATGCACAAAAGAGCATGGATATCAATGGACAGCCATTGAACCCCGTATCTCGTGTCTATCCACGTAACTATATCAATACAGGAATCAGTAGCATTGATGCATTGATGACCTTAATTCGTGGTCAGAAATTGCCAATCTTCTCAGGTTCTGGTATGCCACACAACGAATTGGCAGTACAGTTGGTTAAACAATCAAAAATCTCTGATGGAGATGGTAAGAACTTCTGTATCGTCTTTGCGGCAATGGGTGTTAAAAATGACGTTGCCGATTACTTCAAACGCTCTTTTGAAGAAGCAGGGGTAATGGAAAACGTTGTTATGTTTGTGAATTTAGCAAATGACCCAATTATTGAACGTACCCTAACTCCACGCTGTGCTTTAACAGCTGCAGAATATCTAGCTTATGAACACGATATGCATGTACTTGTCATCTTGACAGATATTACCTCATATTGTGAAGCATTGCGTGAATTCTCAAGTAGTAAAGGAGAAATTCCAGGACGTAAAGGTTATCCAGGATACTTATACTCTGACTTAGCATCTTTATATGAAAGAGCAGGTATTATCAAGGGAGCTAAAGGTTCTGTAACACAGATTCCAATTCTTACCATGCCAAATGATGACATCACTCACCCAATTCCTGACTTAACAGGTTATATTACCGAAGGTCAGATCGTATTGGATCGTGGATTGAATCAAACGGGTATTTATCCACCAGTAGGTGTTTTACCATCATTGAGTCGTTTGATGAAAGATGGTATCGGGGAAGGATATACAAGAAAAGATCACTCAGATGTATCCAACCAATTATTTGCATCTTATGCAAAAGTACAGGATGCAAGAAGTCTTGCGAGCGTTATCGGTGAAGATGAATTAAGTGAAACAGATAAACAATACATGACATTCGGTGAATTGTTTGAACAGTATTTCTTAAATCAAGGATTTGACGATAACCGTAGTATTGAAACAACACTTGATCTAGGATGGAATCTATTATCTGTCTTACCAAAAGCAGAATTAGACCGTATCGATGATGAAGTATTGAAGAAATTCTACAATCATGAAGCAGCAGTTAAAATGTTCCATATTAAAGAAGAACCAATTATTCGTGAATTAGCTAGTGAAGGAGAATAACCATGGCCAATAAACAAGTGTTTCCTACAAAGGGAAATCTAATTGCCACTAAAAAATCCAATGTACTAGCACATGTTGGTTATGATCTTATGGATCGTAAAAGAAATATTTTAACGCGTGAAATGATGGGATTGCTAGATGATGTAAAAATGTTACGTGATGAAATCACAGAAACATATGAAAAAGCATATCAGTCTTTACAAGAAGCAAATATGACTCTAGGTATTATTTCGGAATTGGTAGAAGCCGTTCCAATTGATACCGGAATTCAAATTTCTTATCGTAGTGTTATGGGTGTCGAAATCCCAAAAATCCACTATGAACCTTCCAAAGCAAAATTATCTTATGGTTTGGTACACTCCAATTCAAAATTAGACTATGCATATAGCTGTTTTGAAAGAGTAAAAGAGATGACTGCGATTTTAGCAGAAGTTGAAAATAGTGTATATCGTTTAGCAAATGCCATTCGTAAATCACAAAAACGTGCCAACGCCTTAAAGAATATTGTCATTCCTGAATTTGAAGCGAATATCAAATTCATTAGTGATGCACTAGAAGAAAAGGAAAGAGAAGAGTTCTCACGTCAGAAAGTAATCAAGGCTACAAAAGATAAACAAAAACGTTAAGAGCAGGTGAAAACCTGTTCTTTTTTTTAATATCATGACTACAAAATGAAAAAATATGAAAAAAAGCAAAAAAAAGTCTTGCTTTATTCTTATTTAAATGATATTATAAACAGGCATTAAGGAAATAATTCCTAGATGCTAAAATGGTTATACTGATATGCGCCCATAGCTCAACTGGATAGAGCGTTTGACTAC
>SAMEA104404106__coassemble_1990_pt1 | contig 13974 bp, 12 predicted proteins | sample SAMEA104404106__metabat2_high_PE_075 | metagenome-assembled genome bin SAMEA104404106 (sample SAMEA104404106) | Balaenoptera acutorostrata
CTGATTTAATAATTTATCCATAGTTATTTCCTCCTGTCTTTTTAACTATTTATATTTTTTAAGTTAGCTTCATCTAACTGTCTACATAATATCATAGCTGATTCTATATTGCTACTTATTTGCTCTTGCTTATTATTAACAATTTCTTAGTAATTTATACTTCTATTTAGCGATATAAGAATCAGCTTTTGATTTATACATTCATATTACTCTATATTGTTAGCTTTGTCTAATATTTTGACTCGATTTTCTAAAAAAAACATGAATCTTTTTTTAGAATCGATTCATGTCTATTTCTTTTATTGATTTGCTTTTAATTTCCTAGCACCTATTAGGATTCCAAGGCTTGTGATTGCTGATAAAGCAAACAAAAACATCGGTTCCACGCTACCGGTTGAAACTTCTTCTTTTTCTAAAGTCTTCTGTTCTTTATTTATCAATGTTTGATACGTGTTTTCTGCTGCTACTAATGTTTGATAATTCTTGACTTGTTGTTTATCTTCCTGTGATAACGCATCGTAGGCTTCTCTAGCTTTATTGATCAATCCAATACTTTCTTCATTCACGGTTCCGATTTCTTGAATCAAGGCATCCACCCATTCACTAGCAGTTTGTTTTATAACGTCCTGTTGTTCAGGTACATCTTGTGATTCTTCTAAAGAAGCTAAATAGGCTTCTAGATTCGTAAAGAAGACATTCGCATTTACCAATTGTGCTTTTTCTTCCTCACTCAAAGAAGCATATGCATTTTGAATTTCAACAATCTTATCCCAACAATCATAAGATATATCACAATACTCCAGCATCAAACAATCTAATTCCTCAATCTTATGATGAATTGGTTTTGTTTCAGATACCAATGCTTGATATGCATCTTCTGCTTCAAAAAGCAAATATCCGTATAAGGATAAGGCTCGCTGCTGATCGGTAAGTGCATCATATGCCTCCCTTGCTTTTCTAATTGATTCCTCACTATGGATGGTAACCTCTCCAATAGCGCAGATTAGTTTATCAACTTCTTCGACCTTTCCTAAATACGTAATATCTTCATATTCTTCTTGTATATCTTCTAAAAATTCTTGCCCATCCTCTAAATGATCGTCTGCTGCTAAAATGGACATCGATGATGCTGAAAATAATAAACTAGCTATCAATGCAGCGAATAGAATATTCTTGTGTTTCATACGTTAACCCTTCCTTTCCTCTTTATTCTATACTGGTATGCATCCGCTAAACTTCATGGTCGTACAGACGTTTTATATTCTGTAACCAATCCTATGATCTACTAAATAATGTACTATTCCTACCTTTACTTTATCACATTTTTCAAAGTATGAAAAGGTAAGAAAAATAGACGATGTTTCATCGTACTGCTTTTCTTCTTATTTATTCTTCTTTTTGTCCAATAATTGTTACATTTTATATTTATAGTAAGCATTCTATTCTATATAGATACAAATAAAAAAAGGATTCATCCTAACGATCAATCCTTTCTTGTATCTCATGTATTCTAGAACTTCTTATTTAAGAGCTGCTAAACGTTCACTAGCTAATTGTTCAACAACATCATTTTCTGCAATTTCATACATCATCATTGTATCAACGATTTGTTGGTAAAGAGCTTTTGCTTCTTCGATATCTTTTGCTTCTTCTGCTTTTTGTGCTTCTACATATAAAGTACGAGCAACTAATGTTAATTGTAGTTTAAATGCAGCATCGTCAACTGGAATACAGATTGTTTCATTTGGTGCATCATAAATCATATTTAAGATTCCAATTTTATCTTTTAATACAGTATTATCTTCTAAATCTTTTTGTGAAAGTGTTAATACATCTGCATATTTTGTATCTTTTAATTCTTCAGGTGTTAAAGCAGCCATTGCTTTTCTTTCTTCATCAAATTTCGCAACGATTTTATCTTCCATTTCATAGATGATATCCATATCTTCTGTTTCTACATAGTAATCGATAATATCACTACCATCATTGTTTTCAAATCCAGCATTGATTAATTCATCTACGCTTTTTGGTTTACTTGAGCATCCTACCATCATAGAAAAACATAAACCTAACATCAACATACTAACTAATTTCTTTTTCATCCTCTTATATCCCCTTCTGCATGTAGTACCGTCCTTATTATATTTTTATTTATACAGTATTCTGTGTGATTTCCCTTCATAATAATACGGTTACATTTTGTCGCTTTAATAATTTATCACATATTTTGCTTCTTGTACATAAAAAATGAGCATATATTTCTAATATTTTTATCCATCAAAAAAAGAATACCCCCTTTTCCTTTTATTTTGGAAAAGAGGGTATCAACTCACTTATTTAATTTGAAAAATGGTTGCTTTTTATAAACGGCATTTACGAGCTTTTAGTGCAACAATAGTTGCTCCAGCTGAAAGCATGATTGTCCATAAGAAAGCTGTGTTTGTAGCATCACCAGTGTGAGGAGTTTCATCATCAATTTCTGGTTTTGCTTCCGGTTTAGTTTCCGGTTTAACTTCTGGTTTAGTTTCAGGTTTAACTTCTGGTTCAACTACTTCTTCTTTTTCTTTCACAACAACTTCTTTGCTAACTTCTTTTGTTTCGTTATTGTAACTATAAGTAGCAGTTAAGACTTTTTTACCAGCTTCTTGAGTATCAATTGCTTGTACCACTGCACGATTTGTTACGTCAACTGTAAATTCTTCATCATCATTTGTTTTAAATGTAGCCACGATAGAAGGTTCTACAACAGCACCAACTTCATATTCATCATTTACATTTTCAATAACAATACCTGTTAATGTAGAACGAGCAATACGATCTGTTAATGTGATATTAGCACTTAAGCAATAGTTTGTAGCCTGTGTAACAGCTGAAACTTGTTGAGATAAGCGTTCCTGACGACTAACTGGGCAACTTGCGTTACTTAAGATTTTAATAGAATCATTTCCTTGTTTATAAGCTTCTAATTGGAATACAGTTTCAAAAATCGCAATTGCACGTTGAATATGAGATGCAGAAGAAATCATTGCGACAGATTTTACTTCTGGTTTTCCTTTTAATAATTCAAATGTATAGATTGCATTTCCAACAGTTGTAGGAGCACGATCTTCAACAATAATACGTTTTTCGTCTACACCATGTTTTATCAACCATTTAGACATTTCTCCACCTTCTGTATTATTTGGATTTGCTGGAGAAGTTCCACCACCAGTTACAACGATGTATGCATTTGGATATTTTTCAGCACTTGCTAAAGTAACATTCAAACGATCGATTAATTCTGGTTGCATTTCACCTGTTTTTTGGTCTAATTGGAAACCTAATGTAACGATACATAAACTATTATCATCTGGTAATCCATCTGGTAATACACCCTTATTAATTGGCATTGTAGTATCAGAATACATCCAAGTATCCATAATATTACGATACGCTTTACCCAATGATGGATTTACTTCCTCTAATTCATTTAATGTACGATCAATATCAACATCGGCTGTAAATGCTGAAGCAGTCCATCCGTTATCTTCATTGAAATCACCTTCTGTGTAATTTGCATAGTAAGATAAAACTTCACCAATCAATGCTTCTTCATCCTTAGTAATAATACTTGCCGCAGATACATTCATAGGAACGAACAAGCACATAGAAAGCATCACAAAACTCATTACGATTTTCTTTAAACTTTTCATTTTTTCATCCTCTTCCCATTCATATGTTGTTGATGTTAAGCGCTTTCATCTACACCTAAATTATATATATTAACATTTATGTTGTCAATCGATATCAACCATTTACTAATTTAATCTTTTTTTCACAAGTGAGACGAGTTTTTCTTCTTTCTAAAAAATGATGTCACCAACATGCACACCATCGCAAAGGATGCATGCATTCATTTTTTCTAGTTGTTTATTAGTATAATCCACTACTTGTTCAACTGTAACTTCTCCTTGTTTCGCTTCTTTTATTACATCTCCCCAATGTTTTGATACAAATCCATCTTGTCTGTATGAATGGTGCTGATCAAAATTCTTAACAGAGCATAGTATACTATAATCATGTTTTTGATCGTCAAAAGTTTGTAATAATCGTCTAAGTACATAGTTACTATCTGATTGATAGAAACCACTATACACGTTGAGGAAAGAAATATCCATCATAATGACTTTATGACCCTGGATCTTGTCTAATTCTCGTTTTAAGTGATCGATATATAATTCTGCCATATATTTATTAACAATGAGTCCATCTTTACTTTCCATAAAGCAATTTAAGTAAATGTAACTAGTTGAATGCACATTCGCATATTTAAAACAATCATGTATTTCTTGTAAGATATTCCTAGGATTTTCACTTTTGCATCGTTCGACCGAAATTTCCTTACTGTAAAACGCATCTTCTATGCAAGAACCACTGATTTGTCGTTTTCTATATAAGAGATCCGGTTCCCTTGTCATAAACCGTGGTGATATAAACAGAAATGCATTTCGATGAATTTTTATATGTTCTTTAAGCGTATCAACACTGATCCAATCCGATACGGAAGATTCTCCCCATCCATTGATTGCTTTGATACAAAATTCATAATGCATATCAACCTTATAATCGGATACAGCATAAGTGCAAGGATTGCCATCAACATGAATCATGGATTCTATGAACATATCCGTTCTATTGTTTTGGAAATCATCATAAGAACACACACGTTGATAGATAATATATTTTTCAATATTCTGTGCATACTTCCACGATAACCGTATACTATTATGATCATACCAATCCACTTTAAAAGATGTTACATCGTTTGGTTTCTTACCATCAAAAACAATGGAATTTGTTTCAATGGAAGCTTTACCCCATTCATTATACGCATGAATTACATAAGAATACTTTTCTTTTGTACGCAGTCCTTGTTCTTCCCCAACCTCAAGATCAACATCCACAAAACTAGTTTCACTACCCGTATATACTAAAACTTCTTCTGTTGATTTACGGAAGATTTTATAGTACAGAGAATTGTTAAAATCATCCCAATTTATTTCTACTTTCTTATGTATCTGTGATACGTTTGCATAAGCTTGACCTTTTGTATATGGTAATTTACCCATATACGTAACAATCGGTGAATAAATTTCTTTTGATATCCAAGCATTTTCTAATACCAACTTATATTGAATAGGACTTTGGATAGGAATGTCTGCTCGATCAACGTATGATGTAGTTTCTTGAACACCTTCTATTTTTTCTTCGGTTGGTAACGTACGATACAATGTTTTCTTCGTATAGTCTTTACCTGACATGTGTAACGTTACCTCTTTGTAACAGGGATTGATGGTAATATCGATATTCCCCGTTGGAACAATTCTTGTATAAAAAATCTGAGCGACTTCTGAATCCTTATAAACGCCTCGATGATCGATTGCTCGTACCTTATAAAAATATTTTTTATTCTCAATCAATGGCTCTGGTCCATCCGACTCTTGATTAACAGTTATGCCGATGCATTCTATTTTTCTAAAATTAGGAATTAAGATCATAGACGCATCTACTTTAACAAAGTATAATTTTGTAATTTTTTTCTTTATTAAAAATCGTTTTTTACCTTTAAACGTAATGATTTTTTGCCATAAATCAAATGGATTTGAACGATATAACTCATAGTGTACATTCCGATCGTATGTGCATCGAAAACAGATTTGAATACTACGATTCTTTTGCACCTGCACGCTTGTAATGGATGGTGCCTTTCGTTTATTTGATAATTCTATTGTAATTGGTTCTATTGTTTCATTAATCCATGGTTTAATTGGTGGATATATTTTATCTGGTTTTATAGTTGGTGGATAAAACTCCAAATCTCTTTCTGGTAAAAATGGATAAACCATTGTTTTATAATCCTGAATTTGTATGTTTCCTGATTGTTGATAACCCATACGATATTCAGATAAGTCGTTTTTTATGATAATAGGATGATGAATTCTTTTTTTCATCGCTCGTTTGTTTCTTTTCATAATCGTACCCTCAATTTCATTTTATAATCATAAAATACATTGAGTATACTTGTTCCTTATCTATATAGGCATCATAAAAATAAGTATAAGAATACTCAATAATCTATGATGTATGATCTTTCTTTGCTTTATATACGAAACTTCTTCTAGAAGTTTAAGGAAAATATTATGATATTATTCTGTATTGTGAATCAATACAATTTTATCTTTCCCATGGGTAGGTACCTCCGTTCTATAAAGAATCGAAGACTGCTATTTTTAGAAAATAGCACTATGTAATGGTATGTAAATTATATCATTCATATAATTATATTGTCAATTTTATATATTAAACAAGATTATTACACATAATATAGAAATATAGAATCTAATCTAAGGTAAAAATCATGATTCTTTCTCTTTGATTTTCTCCTTCAAACAGATCTCCACATTCAATTTCATCGTAGAAGGTAAATCCATCATGCGTCATCAAATGAGCAATATACGCATCACTTGGATAATAGAAAAAGAGCATAATATTACGTGGACAAGCATAATAGGATTCTAAAATATGATTTAAAACAGAGTATAAAATCTCAACAGAAAAGGGATTGAAGAAATAAAAACAAGTACTTGTCGATGGAATCTGAAATTCCTCTGCTTTCTGATTGTAAAAGGAAACTAGTTGTGCAGAACTATTCTTTTTATTATCCATGGCCTGTTGATAAATTCGTTCGTCATACTCAATCCCAATCGTTTGACAATGACAAGTTGCAGACATATAAAAATCTACTCTTCCCTTACCAGAACCGAAGTCAACTAGTACATCATGTTTTTGAATGAGTCCGCTGGATGCTAAGCGCTCTAATACATTATAGGGCGTTGGTTCATATGGATAATTGTACTCATTTGCGATTTGATCATCTCTTCCCTCCGTTTGAATTTTTAATGTAGTATCCCAATTCTGTCTCTTTTTCATAATCTCTACCCCTATTCTAGCTTTACTTGTTCCATTATAACAAACTTCCTCTCTTAACTAATAAAAATTTTAATGAAAACACTTGTTTACAAAAAAATATCCATTATTTATAGAACAGCTATTTCTTACCGTATGAATCGTGAACTTTAGACCATGTATACGTTCATTATTTCATCTAAACAATCGCATTCAATCTAAAAGAATCCAATATAATCAAAAAGGCAGTTTGTCATATTATGAAGTGACAAAACTGCCTAATATATTATTTTAAAAATTATAGATACAAATCTATGAAATTTTATATTTCTTTTACTAATTAAAAGAAAATTCCGACGATTGTTGCGCTTAATAATCCTGCTAAAGTACCACCAACGATTAACTTAATAGAGAATTTTGCGACATCCACAGCCTTGCTTTCATCGATTGATTTAATTGTTCCAGAAATGATACCCAATGTACCAAAGTTAACAAAACTTACTAGATACACGGAAATCATAGCGATTGATTTTGTGGATAATACACTCGTTAATCCGCCTACTTGACCCATCGCAACGAATTCATTTGTCAATAATTTTGTTGCCATTAAACTACCAATCTCTAAACTGTCTTTCATTGGTACACCAATACCAACTGCAATCGGTGAAAACACATAGCCTAAGATTTTAGTAAATGTCATTCCTGTAAATGCTAAGAATGTATTATTCAAGAAGGTAATTAAAGAAATAAATCCAATAACCATTGCAGATACAATCACAACTAGATTAAATCCAGAAGAAATATAATCCCCTAACATTTGGAAGAATGGCTGTTTTTCTTCCTTTGTTTCTTCTACAACATTGTTTTCTTTTTTCTCATATGGATTCATCAATGCACTAATAATAAGTCCTGAAAACATGTTTAACAGAACTGCTACCACAACATATTTTCCTTCAATCATCGTGACATAAGCAGCCAACATAGAAGCGCTCATGCCTGAAATAACCGTTAAACAAATAGTGAATAATTGTTGATAATCCGCCTGTTTGATTTGTTCCTTGATTGTGATAAATACTTGTGGAGAACCAAGCATCGTTGTTGCGATTGGTACATAACTTTCTAAGTCTCCCATTCCCGTTACTTTATTGATGATATAACCAACCCATTTAACGACAAACTGCAAAATTCCTAAATAGTTTAAGATACCAATTAATGCAGAAATAAACACCAATGGACATAACACATGTAAGAAGAATACCGTTGCACCCGATTTCAGTGTAATACCACCAAATACAAATTCAACACCAGCCATACCTTGTGCAGTCAACCATCCAAAGAAGGATGAAACGCCATCTAAGATTGTTAGTCCTACATTCGTTTGTAAGAACACAAATGTTAAGACCAATTGAATTGCTAACATGATTAAAATATTTTTAAAAACAATTTTCTTTTTATTTTTGCAGAATAAGGATGCGATTAATAATATACCTGCAATTGCGCATCCACCATGTACGATACTCATTCAAGTTCCCCTTTTCCGTAATACGATAATATTTCTTTTACTGTTGCATCATCTAAGCCAAAAGGCGTATTTTGTGCAAATCTTTCATTCTGTACCTCTTTATAAAGTCCAATTATTTCTTCAGTAGAAATATGGAACTCATCAAATTTTCTAAGCCCTAAAACTTCATCTCGAAATGCAATATAACCTTGTGCTACAATTTTTCCTAATTCTTCATTTGTTAAATGATCATCTAGATCAAGTGATAATATATTCCCAATTTCACGAATTTTGTTTGCTTTAACTTTCGCGGTATGTAACAGAACACCAGGAAGTGCATAGGCACATGCCATTCCATGAGGAATATGATATTGTGCCCCAATGATATGTCCGATTGAATGTCCTAAATGTGTTCCACCATTATTGATGACCCACCCACCTAAGGTTGCCGCAATCATCATTCGCTCTCTTGCTTCCAAGTCCCTTCCATCATTGGCAACTTTTGGCAAATATTTTGTCACTAAAAACATTACTTTTTCACAGATGGCATCAACAACAGGTGTAGATAAATTAGAAGTATATGCTTCTGCAGCATGTGCAAAAACATCAAGACCCGTTTGAACGGTTAATCCTTTTGGCATAGATGCCGTTAAATGTGGATCTAAGATGACATATTCACTAACGGCTTCATCTGCTAGAACTGCTAATTTTTTATTTTCTTTTGTATCCGTTACTACTAAAGCATTGGATAATTCACTTCCAGTTCCAGATGTTGTTGGAATCGCAATCAATCCATGACAACGTTCTTTTACTTGTTTCAATTCTACATATTCACTAATGGTTCCACCATTTACACGTACAATGTTAATTCCTCTTGCAGAGTCAATCACACTTCCTCCACCAATCGCAATAATGCAATCACATCCATATTTCATAAATTCAACAGCACCTTGATCAATGATTTCCATTGGAGGTTCCGGAATAACTTTGTCATAAACATGATATAAAATGCTACCATCTTTAAAATCTTGAAATAATCCTTTGATGATTGGTGTATCTAATAAAAAGGAATCAATGACTACAAGTGGTTTTGTCCAACCATTCATATGTAAGGTTTCACTAAGTGCTTCACTTAAATTTTCAGTAACCGCAACTTTAACCTTTTGTTCAAATTTATAATCTACCATACGATTACCCCATTCTTAAAGTCCTAGTTTTTTTGAAGTTTCATCTGCTAACTTACAGAATTCTTGAACAGCGGGAATATTTTTTTCAATGCGTCCATCTTCAAATTTATAGGATGTTTTCGATAAGGAATCAACACCAAAAGGTTTGATTTGTTCAATACACTCTTGTACATTGTCAGGTCCTAGTCCTCCAGCGATAATAACTGGGATGTTGACAGCGTTGACAATTGCTTCATCAATGCTCCAGTCATGAGTTTTACCACTTGCACCAATACCTGTATCTTTTGCCAATCCTGTATCCGTTAATAGATAATCACAATAGTTTGCATACTCTTTTGCACGATCGATTGCTCCAGGTCCATCCACTAAGATTGCTTGCATCAGTTCTACGCCTGGACATTCACGATGTAAACGTTCCGCGAATTCAGGCGTTGCTGTAAAGTCAATCCCCGCAATATGCAAAATATCTGGTTTGATTCTTTTCACGATGAAGAAAATTTCTTCTGGATCTTTGTTTAACATAATCGCAACTGCTTTCACTCCTCTGCGTTTTGCTTCATCAAAGATTTTATCAACAACATCATAAGGTACGCGATGTGCTGGTACTCCACCTGTCTGCATTGGAACTAAACCGATGTGATCTGCCCCTGCATCCATAACTTGAACTGCTTCGTTATAGTTAACGATTGAATAAATTTGTTTTTTTACCATATGTTTTCTCCTTATTTGTTACTATATTCTTGTGCACGATATAAAATATTTTTTACATTTAGGTCTGGTGATACGGAACAAGGGGATTCTAAGTTAATACTTGCTGCCGCTTGTGTAAACAATCCAACTTCTTGTAGTGGAAGAGCATCTCCATAATTAAATCTTGACCAAACAAGAGTTGCCATCGTGCAATCTCCAGCACCATTTGTACTGACAACGCGTTTTGCCATTGGACGCACAATGTTTACCTCACCATGACGAGAACATAAAATTCCCTGTGCTCCTAAAGAAATGAACACGTTTTTAACACCCATCTCATTTAATTTTTCTGCAGCTAATGTTGCGCTATGCTCATCCACAACTTTAATGCCTGTTAAAATTTGAATTTCATGTTCATTTGGTTTTAAGGTATCAATCTTATCTAACACCTCTTGAATACGATCTGCTTTCGCAACGGAAACAGGATCCACAAAAATTGGTGCAGTTACATGATTTCCAATCCAGTTAATGGTTTCCTTAGATAAGTTACAATCCACAACTACAATATTTGCATTATTAATGAAATCTAATTTCTTTTCTAAAAATGCAGGTGTGATCAAATCCACAATTTTCATATCATTGATTGCGGTAACAAGATCCCCTTCATTATCATTGATGTACAAATAGATAGAACTTCTCATTCCTTCCATTTGTTCTGCATAGTCTAATTTGATATTGTTTTTCGCACATTCCATTTTTGCGATTTTACCAAAGTTGTCATCTCCATAAACTGTAATTAAATATGTTGGAGTTTCTAATTTTGTTAAGTTCTGAACAATGTTTTGACCTACTCCTCCAATATTAATGGATACTTCTCCAATATTAGAATCTTTTTCTCGATATACAGGACCTGATAAACCTGCGATATCAATATTCATTCCTCCAATTACTACGACATAACCTTCGTTCATACTATTTACCTCCCTTTCATGAACTTTTCATGGCTACATCATAGTTGTTTTTGTAAACGCTAACAAATAATTGTTTAATATGTAAACATTTGTTTATAATATTCTGTTGATTATTAATGTATAGAATGATATATTTTAATAAAATGTAAACATTTGTTTTTGAAAGGAGTTCTATATGACAAATCGAGAACTAGAAATCTTAGAAATATTAAAAAAAGATCCTCTTATCTCTCAAGAAGATCTTGCAGAAAAATTATCAATATCACGACCAGGCGTTGCTACCCACATACATAATCTGATTAAAAAGGGATATATAAAAGGAAAGGGTTATATCTTAAATAATCCTAAATTTGTCTCTATTATCGGAGGAAACAATATTGATATATTAGGTATCTCCAGTCAAAAATTAATTTCAAATAACTCTAACCCCGGTAAGATTTATTATGCTTTTGGTGGAGCAGCTAGAAATATTGCCTGTGCTCTTTCTAAATTGGAAGTGCAAGCAAAGTTTATAACTGTGTACGGCAATGATGTTAATGGTGAAAAATTCATCAACAATTGTAAAAAAAATCAAATTGATACCGAATACTGTGTAAAATTCAACGACGAGCATACATCTTCCTTTCTTTATATCGATGATGATAATGGTCAAAAATATATCGGTATTAACGATATGGATATCTACGATCGTATTTCTCCATCCTTTATCGCAAACTATATCCCTACCATCAACAATTCCCTATATTGTATCTTAGATACCAATATCCAAGGTGAAACCTTTCAATACCTTTATAAACATGTAACAGTTCCAATTATTGTAAAAACTACATCTATCCAAAAAAATCATCGCTTGATTCAGGGAAATCAACATATCTATGCATTAATCACAACACCGCTAGAATTAAAGGAATTGCTACATTACTACAACCATCCCTTTACCGCAATGGAAGATGCTATGCGCTTTTTAAATAAACATAAAATAGATAATATTATCGTATTCTCTGTTCAAGATGGGCTTTATTTCTTAAATGAGAAATCCTATTTTAAATATAAAAAAGAACTCACAAAAATACAAAATGTGGCAGGAAGTTGTGCAACCTTGACCGGTGTCATCGTTTGGGGTTTACTGCATAATCTTTCATGGCAAAAAATATTAAAATATGGTTATGCAAGCATTCAATTGTGCTTACAAAGCAGAAAACCGATCAATCCTGACTTAACCATTGAAAATGTGATGGCTTATGAACAAAAACTATTTGATCAAACAAACTAAACATATGTTTGTTTTCTCTCTATTTTTTTGATTCTTTCTCTATGCTCCAGTATTCTTAATACCGAAAGAAAAGGAGTATAGAAATGTTTAAAACTATATTATTTGATATTGATGGTACGTTAATAGATAGTCAACAATATCTATTAGAAGCATTATCAAATGCACTACAGACCACATTCAATGTATCTTTATCTACAAAAGAACTTGAACAATTTTTAGGGCAAACCGACCTTACAATCGCAAAAATGTTTACTTCTGATGTAGACAAACAACAAGCATTCGCTCTAGAGTGGACAAAAAATGTTGCCATGCAAACAGAACCACCATTATTATTTGAAACTGTACTCGATACCCTACAGGTTTTAAAAAAGCAGAATGTCCAAATCGGAATTGTAACTTCAAAAACAAAACTGCATATGGAACAGGATTTTAACAAATTACATCTCAATGATTTATTTGATGTAATTGTTTGTGCAGATATGGTAACGAACACAAAACCAGATGCTGAGCCACTTTTGTTAGCGATGGAAATGCTAGGTTCCTCACCTGAACATACACTTTATATCGGAGATAGTGAATCCGATTTACATTGTGCAAAACACGCACAGGTTACATTTGGTTTAGCCTTATGGGGTACCAAATTAAATATGAATGACCCTACTATTCTTTATTTATCATCATGTCACGACGTATTAAACTACATTTAGAAAGGATTGCATTATGAAAACAATATTTATAGGGATTGCTGGTGGAACAGGATCTGGAAAAACAACATTAACACAACATTTAAAAGAACATTTTAAGGAACACGTTACCGTAATCAAACATGACAACTACTATAAGGCACGTAATAATCAGACACTCGAAGAACGAAGTAAAGTAAACTATGATCATCCAAACGCCTTTGATACAGATTTATTAATCGCACATTTACATGCACTAAAAGAAGGAAAGACCATCTATTGTCCACTCTATTCTTTTAAAGAACACAATCGTACAGATGAAACAATTGAAATAACATCAACAAAAGTAATCATTGTAGAAGGTATTCTCATCTTTGAAAATCCTGAGCTTCGTGATTTCTTTGATATTAAAATCTTTGTTGATACGGATGCAGACACAAGAATTTTAAGACGTGTTCTTCGTGATGTAAAAGAGAGAGGGCGTTCTTTAGAATCAATTGTTGAACAATACTTAACTACGGTAAAACCCATGCATGAACAATATGTCGAACCTTCTCGAAAATATGCCGATATCATAGTATTAGAAGGTGGAGAAAATCTAGTAGCACTTAAGATGATTATTCAATGTATACAAAATCATATCGATCAATAAAAAAGCACACTGCTTTTTTATTTTTTATACTATCTAAACATATGTTTATAAATTCATAAAAAAAGATAGTAA
>SAMEA104404106__coassemble_2029_pt1 | contig 13752 bp, 10 predicted proteins | sample SAMEA104404106__metabat2_high_PE_075 | metagenome-assembled genome bin SAMEA104404106 (sample SAMEA104404106) | Balaenoptera acutorostrata
TATTTCAAACTTTTTCATAATTTATCACTTGACTTTAATATAGTTGTCTTTCTATGTGCTAGGCTTTACAGCCTTTTTTTTTGCAATATAAAATAATTGATAGCATTTCAAAATAATTGAGAATTAATCAGATTAAGATATATATGCAGATGTCTGATTTTAGATGTTGTAGAACAATTAAGAAAGTGTAGAAGAAGGTAGGTGTTTCATGTTCTATATTAATTTTAAAAAATAATGCAAATTAAATAGGAGGGAAATGTATTATGTCAAAATTAATAAAAAGTATTGTATGTCTTGCAATGCTAGTTGGTTTAATTCCTCAAACAATGGAAGTTAAAGCAACTGGTGGAAATGTTACAATTACAAAAACAGAAGACAAGGTTAGTATTGGAAACCAATACATAAAACGCAATTATCAAACAGCAAATAACAAATGGAAGACAGAATCTATTGAGAACAAACGCATCAACGAAACATTTACACCAAGTAATGGTTCTGATGATTTTGTTATTCATTTTGTGAATGAAAAAGACAAAGAAAAACCAACCATTGTTGCACCAACACAAAAACTAGAACGTAAAGATTGGACAGCAACATTAAAAAATAGTAGTGGAACTGTATTCACAACAACGAATATTTTATTCGATGGAGATAAAAATACCTCTATTGATGAATATACAATTACAGGACATCCATTCTCACTAGAAATCAATCTTGGTAGTAAACAACAAGTTTCTTCTTTTAGTTATTTAAAACGTCCTGGATTTGAAGAAGAAGCTTTTGGTTTAAATGGTTCAATTGGAAAATTTAAATTATATGTTAGTGAAGATGGAAGTAAATGGACACCAGCGGGGAAAGGTGAGTTTACTAGACATGATTATAATCTTCATAATGAAGGAAACTTATTTAATGTAGGTGATCCTGTTTATGCAAATTTTGATAAAACATATGAAACACAATATGTAAAAATCGAAGTATTAGATGATGTATTAGGTAATCGAAATGAATTTACTGGTGCTGAAGTAAATTTATTTAGTGATGCAGTATCGTTAGGAATGCCTCAAAAACAAATTGATTTAACAGATAAAGCAATTACCTTCAATGGTAGTGATGCTTCTAAATTAGCAGATGGTAATACATTATTTACTGTAGCGGGGAATATCAATGATGAAATTATCATTGATTTAAAAACTAGTATGAATGTTGGATCATTTGCTTATCATAAACGCCCTGGATACCATGAAGAAGCCTATGGTGTAAATGGAACGATGGGAAAATATGAATTGTATGTGAGTGATGATGGAAATGAATGGTTGCCAGCGGGGAAAGGTGAATTCAATAGAGAAGATCACAAATTACATACAGTTGTATTAGGTGCACCATTAAAAACAAATGATGGAAACTATCAAGCAGGAGATACCCTATATAATGTAGGGGATTATGCATATGGTAATTTTGATCAAATTCATACAACTCGATTTGTGAAAATTGTACCGAAATCAGATTGTTTAGGTGGTACAAATGAATTTGCTGTTACAGAAATTAAATTGTTTGAAGATCAAAAATATGAATCAAAAAAATCAGAACAAGAGATTCATTCAAGTGAATTAGAAATTGAACAAGTTACAACGAATACCAATGAAGTACGTGTAAATTTCAAACCTTTCGAGAAAAAAGGCGTAAATTGGTCGATTGATATGGTTACAGTAATGGAAAATAACAAGCATTATATGAATACTTATCTTGAAATTACTGCTGATCAACCAGATTTAGCACGTATTGATTATATTGACTTTGATCACTTTGTCATCAATAATGAAACGACAAAAGATGTTTGGAGTATTCCTGATGAACAAAATATTTCATCTATGTGGATTGGAAAACATGAATTGATGTTAGGACAACCAATTTATGCAGATGGATTATTCTTTGGCTCTGAATTCCCTGCACAAGAAACAGACGTTGTGGATGATGCAATGCAAATTCGTTATTACTCAGGAAAATCCATTGCTCGTATGGCACAAGATCATCAAAATGTCATCAATGGTAATACATTCCGTACATGGAATAACGTGGTAGGAGCAGCACAAGGAACTCCAAGTGATGTTGTACAGACAGACTTCTTTGCCTATATTGAAGACATTGCGACACCTTCAACATTCCGTAAACAATATAACTCTTGGTATGATAATATGATGGGAATCTCTGAATCAAGTATTGAGAAATCATTCTTAGGATCAGAAAAAGGATTAGCCCAAAATGGTATTGAACCATTAGATAGTTATGTTGTCGATGATGGATGGAATAACTACAATGATGGTGTACATGTTCACCCATATGAAAGTGGCACAACACCAAATGAAACAGGATTCTGGGAATTCAATAATAAATTCCCTAATGAATTATATGTATCAAGCCATTTAGTTAATAAATTAAATTCTAGTTTTGGTGTATGGGTAGGACCTCGTGGAGGCTATAACTTCCCAGGTGAATTAGCACATATCTTTGAAAATAAAGGAACAGGTTATGTACATGGTCGTGATGGAGATGTATGTACTGGATCTAGAAAATATATTCAAAACTTTGAAAAACGCTTTGTCGACTATCAGACAAGATTTGATATTGATTACTGGAAATGGGATGGATTCTCATGGCATCCATGTAATAATCCTGAACATGATCATATGACTGGTGGACACAAAGATATGTATTACACAAGTGATATGTGGGAAGCATGGACAGACTTATTTGAACATGCACGTGAAGCTAGACGTAAACAAGGAAAAGGTTTGTGGATTAATGCGACATGTTATATCAACTTATCACCATGGTTATTACAATGGGTAAATACTATCTGGGTACAAGATTCTGGTGATACAGGACAAGCAGGAGATCAAGCTGCCGCAAGACATCAACAAAAGATCTATTATCGTGATCAAGTATACTATCAATTGTATAAACAAAACCAAGTACAATTCCCATTAAAGAATATCTATAACCATGATCCAATCTATGGAGTATCCGATGGCAGCAATGCGACAACCGATGTATTCCGCGAATTCTTATTTGATAATGCAATGCGTGGAACAGCATTCTGGGAATTATACTATTCACCAAGTATCTTTGATGATGCGAAGTGGAAAGTAACAGTGGATGCTTTAGATTTTGCAGAAAACAATCATGATGTATTAAAGAATGCGAAATTATTTGTAGAAGCAGGTAAGAAACCAGTCAATGGTGTCTATGGCTATTCTGCATGGAATGCAAACGAAGGAATTGTATCCTTTGTCAATCCAACCAATAGTGAACAAACATATGAATTAGTCTTAAACAATGTCGTTGGTGTACCAACAACAATGAGTGGATTAAAAGAAACACAAATCTATCCATATGCAAGTGAAACAGCATCAAAAGTAGTGAGCTATGGAGATACACTTCAAGTGACTTTAGCACCATTCTCTTCTCAAATTTATAAATATAGCAATGAAGATGTGCTAGCTCCACAACTTGTTTCAGCTAAGATCTTATCTGATTCAACAGTGAAAGTACGATTCGATGAACGTGTGAATGCTGATATGACATTCATGATTAATAATGAATCTTGCCAAGCTACGTTATTAGATGACTATCGTACATTTAAATTAACTGCTCAAAATCTAGGTAAAACTGCTTCTTTAGAAGTATCAAATATCATGGATATTTATGGAAATAAAGCAAGTGATGTGAAAACAGATATTGAATCTGGTCAAAATTTAGTTGAAATTCATACAAAACAAGACTTAGATCCAAAAGCAACTTCAACTAATGACATCTTTAGAATGGATGCAGAAACTTATACTGTATCTGATAAAGGAATTAAAGGTACTAATGATTTCAGTATCTCATTCTTAGTAGATACGCTATCTGCAAATACTACAATCTTACGCCAAGGAAATGATTATGAATTAAAGATTGATCAAGATGGATATGTTGAATTTAAAGTTCATGATTTAACAGTATCTAGTAAAGAAGAAATTGTAACTGTTAAAGAAAAAGCACATGGAATATTTAATACAGATGAATATGTAGAAACTACAACAAATACAACGATTGTAGGTAAAGTAAACGATGGTAAAAAACATACAATCAATGCTGTACGTGAACCAAATGGTGTATTGAAGTTATATGTTGATGGACGTTTATCTGCATCTACTTATAAAAAAGGCGTCGTTGCGAATTTAACGAGTGAAGCAATTCAATTAGGTTCTAAAGATTTCCATGGTTTATTATCAAATGTAACTGTTAAAAATAGTGCTGTTTACTATGATGACGCTATGAAATTTGCAAACTCTTTCGGTGTCGGTGAAGCTTATATTAAACTTGAAAAAGATGGATGGAGTGCACAAGCATGTTCAGAAGCAAATTCTGGTAGCGATGGTGGTGCTAAAGAAACAATTGATGATAATGATCAAACATATTGGCACTCAAATTATAGTGGACAAGATACATGTAATGGAAAACATCATTTAACAATTAATTTCAATAAACCTACAACATTTGATGCTTTACGCTATACAGCAAGACCAATTGGTTCAAATGGAAATTGGAAAACAGTCGATGTCATTGGTATCGATGAAACTGGTAAAGAAACCAATATTAAAGTGAATGAAGCAATTACATTAAAAGATAATGCTTATGTATTTATGTTTGATCAACCACAAACATTCTCAAAAATCAGATTTGAAATTGAAGGTGAAGGTGGATTTGCATCAGCAGCAGAAATCGATGCCTTATTAAATAATGTGAATGAAACAAGAGATTTATTAGTTTTACAAAAAGAAGCATATGATATCTTAGCAAATGCAGATAAAACAAATGAAGGATATGCTCAATTAGCAAGTAAAGTTGAAGAAATCTATAATTTAAGTATTACATCAACAAAAGAAACTATTGAAGCAAAACGTCAGGAATTATATGCATTACGCGATCAAGCTACTAGTCAAGGATGCATTAAACCAATGTACATGTCAGCAACCTTAAATGATAAAGTTAGCATGAATGTTTACTTATCAATTGATCAAAGCGTATTAAATGATGAAAATGCATATGTTGAATACAAAGTTAACGATACAACAAAACGTATTGCAGTAAAAGACTTACAGGCTAATGAAGATGGACTTTATAAAGTCGATATGCCTTTATATGCTAGACAGATGAGCGATGTCGTAACATTCTTAACACATACAGCAAAAGAAGAAAAGACATATCAGTATTCAATTGTGGAATACGCAAATTCTTTATTAGCGGATAGTCCAACAAAAGAAGTAAAAGAATGTGTAGAAGCAATGTTGAACTATGGTGCAAATGCACAGACATACTTCAAGTACAATGTTGAAAACTTAGCAAACAAAGGAATCACAAATAAAGAATATGAAACAGTGACACAAGAAGCATTTGCTCCTTATGCAATGCAGGTAAGTGGTGAAGTAGCTGGAATGAACTATGGTGCTAGCAACTTACGTTTATTATCTGACGTTGCATTAAGACATCACTTCAAAGTCACTCCAGCAATCCAACAAGCTTATCAAAATGGCGCAATGAAAATTGTCTTGGTTCTAAATGATACAGAAAAAGAATTAACACCAACATTCTATGGACAAGATAAGATGTTTGTTGAAGTAGAAAACATCAATGTTGAAAATTATGATCAAACATATCGTGTAGAAGTAAGAGATTTGACAAACAACACAACATTACGTGTGGATGCAAGTGTTTTCTCTTATGGAAATGAAATGTTAAAGAAACAAGATGCAAAAGCTGAAACATTAGATATCGTTAAGGCAATGTATGTCTACAATAAAAAAGCAAAAGCATATCAAGCAACAATGAAATAAAGAAGGGGGCAATCAATATGAAAAACTATGAAAGACCAGAAGTTGAAATTATTAGTTTTGAAACAGAAGATGTCATTACTACAAGTTGGGATACTGGTGAAGAAGGATTAGAAACAACAGATATGATTCATTAAGTATAGGTTGTCAAGAAACTGACGTTTACTCTTACATTAGCGGAGAACAAAATCTCCGCTAATATTGTTTTTAAGAGTAAATTATAGAATTGTTTAGATTAAAAGAACAATACTAGAAGAAATGAGGTAGTAAACAATTATGAAAGATACAGAATTATATAACGAAATTGGTGAATCAAAAGAAGATTATTTAGAGGCAATTTTAGAGTTAGAAAAAGTTTTTGAGACGATTCGTTCTATTGATTTAGCAAATTATTTGAATTATAGCAGACCTAGTATTTCTAGAGCGATTCATACATTACAGAAAGATGGGTTTATTTCCATTCACAAAAATCGAACACTTAGTCTTACTTCTTCTGGAAGAAAAATTGCAAGTTGTATTTATCATCGTCGAACATTTTTTACTGATCTGTTAATCAAATCCGGTGTTTCTCGTGAACTTGCAGAAGTGGATGCAAAAAAGATGGAACATTCCATCAGCTCTGAATCATTTAGACAACTTAAATCGTATCTTAAAAATCTTGAAGAGAGCAATTAACTATTTTTATTATAAATAGCATTTACCAAAGGGGGTAAAGCAAATGAATACACAATATAAGATTAATACCGATCATGAAGTAAAAACCATCGCAATGCGTGTTTCTCTTGTTGGTATTGTAGGAAATATCCTATTATCAATCATCAAATTGATAGCAGGAATCCTAGGTCATTCGGATGCGATGCTTACAGATGCGATTCATTCAACATCTGATGTGCTTGGTAATGTGATTGCTTTAGTAGGCATTTTTTTAGCTAGAAAACAGTCTGATGTGAATCATGAATATGGTCATGATCGTTTAGAGTGTGTAGCTTCTATTATTTTATCCATCATCTTACTGATTACTGGTGTAAAAATAGGAGTAGAGGGAATACAGAAGGTGTTTATGCATAGCAGCACACAGATTGTAATTCCTGGTCCAATAGCACTCGTCGTCGCAGTGTTATCGATTGTAGTAAAAGAAGGAATGTTTCAATATACAAAATATTTTGCACAAACGATTCACTCTGATGCCTTGATGGCATGTGCGTGGGATCATCGTTCTGATGCTTTATCGAGTATTGGTGCAGGAATTGGTATTGAAGCAGCAATGCTTGACTATCCGAAGTTTGATAGTATCGCAAGTATTGTCATTTGTCTCTTTATTATTAGAACAGCCATTCTTATTTTTAAAGATTCTATCGATAAAATGGTTGATAAAGCATGTGATAAAAAAACAGAAGCATTTATGAAAAACATGATATTGAAAGTTGATGGTGTCTATGGAATTGATCTGTTGCAAACACGTTTGTTTGGTTCAAAAGTGTATGTAGATGTGGAAATCTCTGTCGATAAAAATCTTACTGTCTATCAAGGACATGAGATTGCAGTCGTTGTTCATGATACTATTGAACGTGAATTTCCACTCGTGAAACATTGCATGGTACATGTGAATCCAGTATAGTTCTATGTTTTAACCTTTATTTTGGTAAAATGGTCCCTAAAAATGACCTCATATTTGTATAGTATAGTGAAGGTAATAGAGGTAGATAGAAAGGGGATGTAGAAATATGATTGGAAAGCAGACAAAGAAATTGAGTGTTGCTAGAAGAGAAGTGAAGTATTTGATATCATTACCTGATCGGTTGTTCTTATTAAATGCATTAGATAAGATTTTAGTTCCTGATGCATACGGGGGCTATAATGGGTATACCGTGCGTAGTGTTTATTTTGATAGTATTGTGAATGAAGACTATGTAGATAAAAAAATGCATGCGGATGAAAAGAAACGCATTCGTATGCGTGTGTATCATCCAGATGATCAAAAGGTAAAATTTGAGTTAAAACGTAAAAGTTATGGAAGAGAATTAAAAGAAACCATCATCATTTCAAGAGAAGATGCAAAAGAATTATTACAATGTCATTATGAAGTTTTACTTCACTACAATAGTGATACTGCAAGATATGCCTATGATTTGATGACTACACGCTTATATCGACCAGTTTCTTTAATTGAATATGATCGAAGAGCGTATACGCATGAACATTTTAATACAAGAATCACAATGGATAATAACTTGCGTTACTGTGATTTTTGTTATGATTTATTTTCTCATCATTTGAATTTTACTTCTGGTTTAGAAAAAGATGAAACGATACTAGAAGTGAAATATGATCGCTATTTGTTTAAACAAATACAAAAAGTTCTTGCACAGTGTGATTTGACAAGAAAACCACCAAGTAAGTTTGGGACATCAAGATCGTTGTTGAAAGAATACTATTATTAATGATGAGGAGGTAATGAAGATGAGTAAATTATTAAAAATGGTGTTTGAAAGTCCAGTAAATGATCCCTATATTTTAACAGTGGAACATTTAGCATGTAGTCTTGTATTTACAATTTTTGTTGGATTGATTATGATGATGGTCTATCGCTATTGTCATGATACGCTAACCTATAATAAAAAGTTTAATGTTTTATTACTGATGCTTTCCTGCATTACTTGTGTATTGCTTGCATTGATTCAAAACAATCCGTTATTATCACTAGGTGTCTTAGGATCACTATCTATTTGTCGTATTCGTACAAATACCAAAGATCCTCGTGATTTAGGATTTGTCTTTTGGGCATTGTCGATTGGAATTGCTTCTGCAGTAGGTGCTTTTCTTGCATCCTTACTAAGCAGTGTTGTATTAGCTCTTATCATCCTTGCATTTGAGTTCAAAAGAAAACAAAAACATTCCATTACGATGATTGTTCGTGGACAAAAACAACGTTTAGATACTGTGGAAGATGTGTTTCTTAAACTATCTCGATGTGCAATTCAAAGTAAAAATGTATTTGAAGATCATTTCGAAGTTGTATATGAAGTCGACCAACAAGAGATTGAAAAAAAGTCTATTTTAGAAGTATTCAATCAAATGGATGGCATCCATGGTGTAAATGTATTAGCCTGTGAAACACAAATTGTATAAGAGGTGAGCATATGAAGAAACGAATAGGATTGTTTGTCATCCTTTGTTGTGTTCTATTGAATGGATGCATGCAACAGGATATAAAAGTAGAAGAACAAGTAATCATGAATGATCATGAAAAACCATGTATTGTTTCCTTTATAAATGTAGGAAAAGGCGATGCATTCTTAATTGATGTACCAGATGATGGATATTATTTATGTGATACAGGGAAAGAACAAGATTTCGCAACCATTGCTCGTGTATTAGCATTAAAAAATGTCAACCATATCAATGGAATTTTCTTATCGCATGGACATCTTGATCACGTCGGAAATGTAGAAAATATATTGAAAAATTATACGGTCGATAAGATTTATATTTCTAATCAAGAGGATCCTTCTTATCGTAAATTTCCTATTAAAGAGATTGTTTCTCACTATGATGTAGAATTAGTAGAGTTACATAGTCATCAACATTTACAATTTCATGATTTAGGCGTTGATGTTTGGATTCCACCTTATGTTGATAAGAAAAATGAAAATAACAATTCTGTTGTTTTAAAGATGACTTATGGGAACAATGCAATCTTAATGAGTGGAGATATGGAACTAGAGGAAGAATCAACATTTCTATTTGAACATAAAGATTTGCAATGTGACATTTTAAAATTAGGACATCATGGTGAAAAAGATGCCACATCGATTGCTTTATTAGAAAAAGTACAACCGAAATATGGCATTATCACTGGAAATGCAAAAGAAAATCCACAGTCAGTAAACAAGACCATCAAAAAACGATTAGAAGAATACGGTGTGCATCCCTTTTATTCAGAAGGGAATCAACTAAGTATTGATTTTATATCAACAAAAAATAACATTAAAATTCGTTATTTCTATGATCAACATGTGGAGTCTGATGTGAGAATAGAAGAATTAAATATTGATGAAGACTATGTGTCGTTGAAAAATAATGGCACAAAAGCCGTGAATCTTTCTCATTATCATATACGATCTAAGAAAGGGGAAGAGTGGTTTACGATTCCAGAAGGAACGATGATACGGCCAAATCAAGAAGTATATATTAAAACCTTAGATTGTGATAAAGAGCAACAACCATCTATTCTATGGAAGGAAGAAGATGTATGGGACGATGATGACAAAGAAGCTGTTGTATTATATGATGCACACTATGCAAGAATAGATAAAAAAGAGGGAGTGAAGAATTATGAATAATGAGTTTCAAGAAAATATGGATCAATTGCTCAATGCAATATCTAATAAACCAGGCAATGATATGATTTTACTTAGCATATTAGTAAGTGCATTCTTTGCTGCAATCATGTGGCTTGCATATCGCATTTCTCATGATGAAAAAACATATCGCAGTGAATTTGGTATTACGTTACTTATGCTAGCACTATTATCAACTGTATTGATGGACTTGATTCAGTCAAATTTAGCTTTATCATTAGGAATGTTAGGATCTTTATCCATTGTTCGTTTCCGTACAAATATTAAAGATTATCGAGACATCGGCTTTATTTTCTGGGCAATGGCTATTGGAATTGCATCCGCAACACAGAGCTATGCAATTGCGATGATTGGTAGCTGTATTCTGTTTGCGATGATGGTCTTTACTCGAAGTAAAGCAAATATGATGAAAGATATGTTGTTGGTGATTCGCGGTTCAAATGTTGATTTAGATGATGTAGGAAACGTCGTATCTCACGTATGTGAAAAACATAATGTGAAGGCAAAGAATGTATTAGCCGATTCTTTCGAATTAGTCTATGAAATTCAAATCAATGAGAAAAAAACAAATACGATTATTGATCATATTTTCCAATTAGGCGGTATCGATAGTGTGAATGTTCTTGCACAAAGTCAATCGTAAAGAGTAATATAATCATTAGGTGATAAAATGATTCCAGGAATGAAGATTGAAATTGAAAATATCGATGAATTACTAAATGCACATATGGCTTTTATCATTCGTGTCACAAGTAATTTCACTGGTCGATATGTTCAAATTGAACATGATGAAGAATTTAGTATCGCTTTATTAGCCTTTAGTGAGGCTGTTGAAAAATATGATGCACAAAAAGGGAATTTCTTAAGTTTTGCTAGATTAGTCATCGAAAGCAGGTTGATCAATGAGAGTAAAAAACATAAGCGACAAGAGCTTTCCTTAGATCAGCTAGCAGAAGATGGAATTGAATTTTCGAAAGAGGAAAAAAAGATGGATCAAAACTTAGAAGAAGAAATTCAAGTATATTGTGAGGAATTACGTTTGTTTGGACTTGATTTAGAACAATTAGCAGACTATTCACCAAAACATAAAGATACGAAAGCAACAGCAATTGATGCTGCCGAACAATGCAGTATGGATCCTTCTACTGTAGAAAAAACATATGAGAAAAAGAAACTGCCCATTCGACAAGTTTCTCGATTAACTTTATTAAGTGAAAAAACGATTAAACGAAGTAAATGGTTTATTTTAGCAACGATGTTGATTTTCGTTAAAAAATTAAAATGTCTGATGAATTGGATCTCTGAGGTGAGGTGTCAACATGTATCATAAAGGAATCATAATGGAAATAAAAGACAAGTATTGTCTTGCTTTAGATGAAGATGGTACGATTGTGCGACTAGAATTAAAAGACGATATAAAGATTGGTCAAAAGATTTATTATTTCGATGAAGATTTGTATGAAGAAGAAAAAGCAGAAGAGAAACCCTACTTCATGATGAGCCCTGTATTAAAAAAGGCAATCATAACAGCAATGGCGATATTTATACTCGTATCTATGGGCGTTTATACAACATTATTACATCCAGATACAGCCTATGCTACCGTATCTTTTGATGCAGATAAAAGTCTACAATTAGTTGTTGATGATCGATATAACATTAAAGAGGCAATTTCTTATGATGAAACGATTTCTCAAAAAGAACTTGATGCATTATTAGACAAAAATTTAAAAGATATTAAAGGCGATATTCAAAGCCTTTATACAAGTGATCAAATGTTAATTATTGGGTTTGCTTTATTTGATCAAAAGGATCATAAACAACCAATCGAAACCTTATTGCAATCCTTGTTTGGTAAAGACAATGTGATTTATGTCAATGGGGAACAAGCGGATATTGTAAAAGCAGAACAACAACAGGAAAATGTTGGAGAATATACATTATCGGATGCAGATTATGATGAAATAGAAGATGTGATTGAACATCTACAAGCTGATGAAGTACAAGATTTCATCAATCAGCATGGTGAACTCATCAAAGATGAAGAGATTAAAGAAGAATTAGATGATCGCATTGAAGACTTACTTGAAGGAAATTTTGATGACGATGATGAAGTCGATGATGCTGATGAAGATGATGATTAGATAATTAATAAAAAGAGGTCTAACATACTAGAGTGATTCATAATCATTCAACTTTTATAACCTCTTTTTTACAGTTTTATTGAAATGTGTTATTCATACCTATTGACACCTCTAAACGAAGCTGATTACAAATTGTATTCAACTTAAAACAACATAAAAAAGAAAATTAATAAAATCTGTATTATTTTGATGCAGATTTTTTGTAACTATTGAATAGAATGTTAGTTCGTAAAAAATAAAAAAGAATATGGTAGTTAATTAAAATAATACTTTTTGCATTTAGCTAAACTATTTAATTTGGATCATTATTGTGTTTATATGTATCTTCTGATATTTCTATACAATAAATGGAGTTTATTAAATGGAGTTTATTGTAAGATAATTTTTTTAATTGTCCTCTAAAAATCGCTGTAGTCAATAAAGCCGATAATAATTTATTTTTTTTATGATAACGTTCCATTTGGAGAACGAGTTAAGGACGCTGATAAATCAACTATTTTTTATATTATTCAAGATTGTATATTATTTAGCTAGCCTGTTACTTTTACAATATTTTTTGATTTGGATGAAGCTGGATTTGAAAGTTCGTTCTACCTTAAGAGACCATAAAATTTTTATTTCATATCTTTATAATTCTTTATTTTTGAATCTTTTCTGAGTGTATTCTTTATGATAGTTGGTACTACTTCAATACTAGTTTCAATAAAACTTCCGTTTTCTAAATATTCTATTGTGTATGAATGATTACTTCTTTCAGTTGATTGAATAAATTCTACATTTGCATAGATGCTTGTGTAATTTGAAAATATTTTAAGATTAAACATGATAACAGAGAATAACAATTTTTTATAAGATAACGATCCTTTTACTCATATATGATGATTTCTTCTTCAGTTATGTTTTTTTAATCTTCGCCTTGTTTTATAGAATGAAGTTCTAATAAAGCAAATAGTGAGATTTCGATGAGTAGTAGAATGAATATTCATTTAATAAATACTTTTATTTTCATTTTGTGTAATAGATAAACATTTTCGTAGCTATTGATGTAAGATTCTAAAACTGATTTTGGTGTACCAAATCTCTCAACGATAGAATCATAAGAAATAGTATCTTCATCATCGTAAGAGGATAGAGCATCATTTTCAATTTGCCCGTTCCAGTTCATAATCTGATGTATGTAGTTTCACATAATGACATATTCATCATAAATACTTTATAGGTATTTTTGACCAGAATCGGTGATTGTATGATAGACACATGTTATTCTTTTACCAACAAGCCTTTTTGTATTATAAAACCATGAAGAAAATTAATGTTTCAACACATTGATGAACTTCATGGTTTTCTTATTTATGCATGGATGAGAAAATCTAAGAG
>SAMEA104404106__coassemble_2048_pt1 | contig 13638 bp, 12 predicted proteins | sample SAMEA104404106__metabat2_high_PE_075 | metagenome-assembled genome bin SAMEA104404106 (sample SAMEA104404106) | Balaenoptera acutorostrata
GAAAATTGATGTTTGAATACATTGATGGACTTCATGGTTTTCTTATTTATGCATGTAGAAATTATTCGTTATTATGATAATAATCTAAATCCATAAAGAAGTCTACGTGCTGGATCGTTAGTGTAGGTTTTGTATCAAAGATATGCAACAAATCCATTTCTTTGAATCAACAAGAAATGTGTTTATGCAAATGTTTATAATGCATAATTGTAAATAGAGAACGTATATTTATTTATAGAAAGATGGACAAATAAACGAGAAATGTGTGAACATGCAAAGATGTGGATAATTTTATATAAAGTAGTGCTATAATAAATAACAAGTTGAAAGGAGTTTTTTTATGGAAGAAAAGAACGTGTATGAACAAGAAGAAGAAACGATGGATGAACAATCTGTTGAAGCTGTCATTTTGGATGATGGAATTGAAGTAGAAGAAAAGAAAAAGGCTCCTAAAAGCGGGTGGAAATATGAACTATTTGATTTAGCTCGTACCTTTGTCATCTGTTTGATCCTTGTGCTATTAGTAAATCATTTTTTAGTAAATCCAGTACAAGTCGAGGGAGATAGCATGTATCCAACGTTATATGATGAAGAAATTGGATTTATGAATATCTTTTTAGTCAAAAAAGATGGAGTACAAAGACAGGATGTTGTCATTGCACACAATTCGGATACCAATGAAAACTGGGTAAAACGTGTAATTGGATTACCTGGTGATACGGTATATGCAAAAAATGATGTGGTCTATATTAATGATCAACCATTAGATGAACCGTACTTAGATACGGACTATGTGGCATCCATTCGAAATGATGGAAAATATTTTACACAGGATTTTGGACCAGTTACATTAAAAGAAGACGAATATTTCTTGATGGGGGATAATCGTGTCGTATCCTTAGATTCAAGGGAAGTTGGTCCATTTAAAGAAGATTCTATTATTGGAAAGGATGTATATGTTGTCTTTCCTTTTAATGAAATGAAGCTAGTAAGAAATGGACAGAGCGAATAATTAATAGAAAATTAATAATTGGACCGTTCCTTTTACAAATTCAGTGCTATAATAAAGTTGTGAATCTATGAAAGATTTACATCAGTTTACAGAATTGTGTAAATTGATTAGAAGTGCCCAATAGGCGCTTTTATTTAGTTAAAAATCATAACGGAGGAAATTATGGATAATAAAGATGTGCATAACGACGAAACCGATTTAAAAGATATGATCAATGATTATGGAAGTGATGACGAACTTCGTCGTAGAATTGTTGAAATGAAAAAGGAAAAAGAAGCACAAGCAATGCATTCTTTTGTACAGGAAGAACCTGTTGAAAAAGAAGTGAAGAAAGAATCATCCATGCCAAATATTACTGTGGACGATGATTTAGAAAAAACAAAAATGAACATCATGGATGGCGATGCTGAAAAAACATTGGTCATTATGAATGGAAAAAAAGAAATGCCCGTTACAGAAACAAAGGATGAAGAAGAATTAGGGAAAACAATTGTTCGTCCTTTACATGAGGTTGAAGAAGAAGTAGACTTTGTGGAAGAAGTAGATGAAGATGAAAACGAAGATGAAGAAGATGATGAAAACGAAGAAGTAAATCGTGAAAATGATGATAAAAAAGATGAAAAGAAAAATAAGATCATCACAATCGTCATTATCGTTGTTTTAGTCTTGCTTTTAATTGGTGGTATTGTTCTTGGGGTATTTGCCTTCAAAGGTTCTGACTCAGATAAACCAAAACCAGAACATGTAACAGAACAAGATAAACCAAAACCAGAAGTAGAAAAACCATCAACTGATACAGAGGATGAAGAAATTAAGGATAATAGCGGTAAGATTAGCGCATTATCAAAACAAAAAGAAACCTATATTGAAAATCGTGGAAAAGCAGAAACTCGTAAAGAAACTGCGGAAGAAGAACTAGAGGAAGCAGAAAGTGAAAAAGAAGCACTAGATGCAGATCTATTAGTTCGTTCAAAAGATGCAAATAAAGTATTGAATGATTATTTGAATGGTGAATATAAACAGGCAAATGATGATTATAATGCGAAAGAAAAAGAATATAAAGATGCAACAGAGGAAAATAAAGCTGGTCTAGAAGAAGGCTTACAGGCAGCAAAAGAACGTAAAGAAGCAGCGGTTGCTGAATTCAACCGTTTATCAAGTGAAGCATCTTCTTTAACAACGGAATATCATGAAAAGAATAGCGCAATTGAAAAACGTATTAAAAACGCAAAAGCAGAAATTGAAGAACAAGAAAATACAATTTCTTCTTTAACAAAGAAAATTAATGACATCAATGCAGAACTAGAAGAGTTATCATAAGGATTTTAAGAAGATATGGAAAGATTAAAAGAAACGTTTTGTAAGATGACAAAAGAGGAAAAGATGATCTTCATGGTGGTTGTATCCATCTTTTTACCATTTTATATCACGGTCATTGTGCTGCTAGGTACCTTGTTTTATCTTGCTTGGGATAAGCAGTTAGTTTCTGCTGTTCAACAAGTACCAAGGTCAAAATTTGCGATTGGATTCTGTTTGTTAGCGGTGATTATATCTGCATGTTATCAAAACTGGTTAGGGGTATTGTGCAGTTTCGGAATTCTTGTACTTTTACTATTTGTTTTCTTTTATCGCACACGCATCACAAAGACATTTTTTGAATTTTTATTGAATGTTTGTTGTGTGATGTCGGTAGTTTGTGTGGTTTGGGGATTTATCGAATATGCAGAAATTGCTCATCGCTTGGATTTTTCAGTGTGGAGCTTTCAAGTCAATGATGAACCCGAAAACAGAGTACATGTAGGCTTCTTTAATGCCAATTACTATGCGATGATGTTAGAGTTTGTGATTTTAATTTGTATTTATAAAATTACACAATGTGCAATGTTTAAACATGCGATTAAATATATTGCGGTTATTTTGTTAAATATGATGATGTTGTATTTAACAGGTTGTCGTACTGCCTGGGTGCCATTCTTTGTGACGGTGCCATTGATGTTCTTTATGACAAGGCGGTATGGCTATCTTGGATTATCCTTTGGGATGATTGGTGGATGTAGTGTGTTGGTCTTGATGTTTCCATCGTTGTTTCAAAGAATGGATATTCTAGAAGATTTTTCAAAGCGTGCCAATATTTGGAAGGTTGCGATTCAAGGTATTTGTGATCATCCATTGCTTGGGGAAGGTCCATTGACCTACATGCATATTTATAAACAATACCAAGGACATCCAACGCAACATGCCCATAATGTGTTCTTAGATCCAATTCTAAGTCACGGTATTATTGGGGTATTGATCATTGGTGTTTATATCGTTAGCAACATCAAGGAAGTTATCAAACTATATACAAAACGTTTGGACATTCCTTTATGTGCCTTGATTGTTTGTTTTATATTAACCGTATTGATCCATGGATTGTTGGATTATACGATTTTCTGGATTCAGACAGGACTGCTATTCTTGCTTGTCTTATCGGCTTCTAGTATTTATTTTCATGAAGACTATCAAAAACCTATCGCCTAGATAGGTTTTTTTAATTGAGAAGAAGACGTTGGAATTCATGGATAACACTTTTCTTTCTACATCAGCTATTGTAAAATATAAGTATTGTTTCTATGACGTTAGAAAGGATGGATAAGATGCATTATTTTATGGTTACCTTTACCGTATATCTATGTTGTTTTGCGGCAAGCTTTTGGGCTTTGAGTGGAGTGAAATTCGATCGCTTTTGCGATGTAAGAAAGCCAGCGAAGGTGCAATGCTTATTGTTATTGTTGTCTTTAGCATTGGGTTATTTAGTGGCTTCCTTCTTGTTGGATATTTCACTGTTTAATGGATTATAATAGGTTGTAAGAATATGAAATATCTACGTCAGTTACTTAGAAATGTCAGTATCCGTTCTCGTCTATTATTTGGGTTTATGATTCTTCCTTTGGTTGTCATGCTGATCTGTTTTTTGATGTATTATGACTTCAGTATGAAGATGATTTTAGAGAAGAATGCGGAGCTATCGAGCAATTCCGTAAACTCTATGGAAGAAATTTTACACTTGAATATGCGTCGTTTAGAAAATCAATTGATTGATTTTTCTACGCAGGACATCGTCTATGAACTCATTGACCAACCAAGCAAAGAAGTGAAAAAAGCGTTTGAAGTCTATGCGAACTTAAATAAGAATGTACATGCTTTTTGTATTTTTGATGAAGATAAAAATTTAGTTTATACAAAGAATATTGAAATTGAAAAAAAGACATTAGACTTTACGATGAAGGAAGATATGACTTGGCAGTATGTAAAAAATAAAGAAGGTATTTATCTCATTCGTCGTATCACCGATAATCAACATACGGTTGGTTATATATGTGAGAAGTTTATAGAAGAGGAATTGAGTCCATCGTTTACAAGTGTATCCGATACTTCCAATATGATGATTGTGGTTGACCAAAAGAATCAGTATGTGTTTGGACAGTCGTTCTTTGATAAGGGTATTCAGATTGATGATCAAGAACAATTTATCGAAGTGAATGGAAAATCGTATTACTATAAAAGCAAGCCAATTGAAGGTGTTGAGTGGAAGGTTGTAAACCTAGTCAGCAGTGATTATGTCTTACAGGAGGTTCACAGCACACGAAATATGTTGTTTTTATATGGGGTATTCATCTTGGTGTTAGAAGCCATCTTATCAACGATTGTATACCACAGCATCTATGATCCAATCTCGAATGTATTGGTGAGTATGCGTAAGGTTGGAAACAGTAATCTATCGAAATATCAAGTAGAAGATGATGGAAAAGATGAAGTTCATGAGTTAAGTGTAAACTTTAATGAGTTGTTGAATCGTGTAGAAGAATTGGTACAGACCGTACAGATGGAACAGGAACAAAAACGTGAGACTCAGCTACAACTTTTACAGGCACAGATCAATCCACATTTCTTATTTAATACGCTTAATACGCTGCATTCTCTAGCTATTTTAAATGATGATAAGCCATTGAGCGAGGGAGTGAGTGCCCTATCGAAATTATTAAGAAATACCATCGTGGATAGTAAGGAATATGTCACGGTACAAGAAGAGATTGAGAATGTGAAGAATTACATCGTCATTCAGAAATTGCGTTATGGCAATTTATTTGAGACGGTTTATAATATCGATGAAGAAGTGAAGGATTGTAAGATTATGAAATTCATCTTACAACCAATTGTTGAAAATAGTATTTTACATGCTTTTGATGAGGATAAGGAAAATCAGATTTTAACAATTCGTGCACAAAGGGTAGAGGATTGTCTACGAATTGAAATTGGGGATAATGGAAAAGGATTTAAACGTCGTGATGCAAACCATAGTCACAATAAGTTGAGTGGAATTGGGATTGCGAACATTGAAGATCGTATTCGATTGATGTATGGAGATAAATACTCCATGACGATTGAAAGTGAAATCAATGTGGGAACGATTGTAACGCTATTATTGCCATATGAGAAAGGAGCATCTTTACATGTATAAAGTTTTAATTGCGGATGATGAACGATTGATTCGTATTACATTAAAGAATATGATTGATTGGAATGCATTAAATTGCGAAGTAATCGCAACGGTCAAGGATGGAAAAGAGGCGTTTCGCGTCTATGAAGAAGTGCATCCGGAAATCATCATCACCGATTTAAAGATGCCAGAGATGGATGGAATCGAATTGATTAAAAAAATTCGAGAACAAGATCAAAATGTACAGATGATCGTATTAAGCAATTATTCTGATTTTGAATTGGTGCGTGATGCGATGAAGGCTGGAGCCTTTGATTATTTATTGAAGATTACCCTAGAGAAGGAAGATCTAGAGAAGGTCATTCGTCAGGCAAAGGAAAACTGTGAAGAGACCTTTAGTCAACATAGTGCTGTCAATAAAGCGGGATTAAAGGAGTTACAACAGTGTTTAATTCTAAGCAAGAATGAACATATCTTTGATGTGGAAGAGTACCAACGTACCCTATCACTGCCCATCTTTAAGGAATATGAAAATTATTATCAATTAGCGTATTTTCGCGTGGATAATATTCATGTGGTGTATGATGGAAAATACTTGGATCATGATCACTTACGTAAAAACTTAAATGATTTTATCCGTGAAAGTATTTCGATGTATCTACAATATCAGATCATCTTCATCAGCAATCACTCGGGGGTATTATTGATTCATAGCGCAGAAAAGATACGTGTGATGTCCATTTGTCATTCCATCATTCGTAATATTGAACAATACATGAATATTAAAATATCCATTACGTTATCGGATACACAGCATAGTTTAAAAAACTTTGATCAGGTGTATATGAAGGTCATTCAGGCACATGAACAGCGTTTCTATCGTGGAGAGGGTGTCTTGATTCAAAGTGAAGAACCCAATGTATTTGAATCCTTGGATATGAACAATGTGAACTTTCATAAGGATTTCTTAGAAATGTCCCATAAGAAAAACTTTAATGAGGTCGAGGATATTATCGGTCATATGTTATCGTATATGAGCAATCATTATATTTTCCCTCATCAGGTGTTAGACTATGTCATCTTCATCATTCACCAATTGGAAGGAAAAGAGATTGAACAGGGAACAAGACAAAATCTTCCGTTTGATGTGATTACCACACGTATTCGTATGTGCGAAACCATCGATAAATTAGAAGAGGTTCTACACGATGGCTTCTTGAAGATTGAGGAATGGAAAAAAGATACAAACAATGGTCGTTATCGTAAAGAAATCACCGATGTAATGGAATTCGTGGATAAAAACTATTCACAGAAATTGAATTTGAAGATGTTAGCGGAAACCCTTGATATGAGTGAGAGTACGTTATCACGTCTATTTAAAAACGAAACGGGAATTAATTTGAATTACTATATTAATGAGAAGCGTATGCAAAAGGCAAAAGAATTGTTACAAACATCGGATTTAAAAATTAAGGATGTTGCCTTATCGGTTGGAATGGAAGATCAATTGTATTTTAATAAGGTGTTTAAGAAGTATTATGATATGACACCGAGTGATTATCGTAAGCAATTTGGTCAAATTACAGAAGGATAATACATACAATGAGATGGTATAAGATAGGAGGTGTTTGCTTTGAAAGAAACAATAAAAGCAGGTGCGCTAATTTTCTTTATCATCTTTTTCTTTTATCTATGGCTGCATATTGAAGAGCCACAACAGCACTTTCAAAACTTGGAACAAGGTGAAAAGAAGGAAGATAAAACCGTCACGTTGACAAGGCAAACGGGGGAAGAAGTATCGTTATCGATGGATGCGTATTTATATGGTGTCATCGCATCGGAGATGCCTGCATCCTTTTCTATGGAAGCGTTAAAGGCACAATGTGTAGCGGCAAGAACCTATGTCATACAACGAAACTATGCGGTGGATGATACAACTAGAACACAGGTTTATCATGATGATGAACAATTAAAACAAATTTGGGGTTCATCCTATTCTCGATACAAAAGAAAGATACAAAGGGCCATCAAGGAGACCAAGGATGAGATTATGACGTATCATCACAAACCCATCTCTGCCCTGTTTTATAGTAGCTCTTGTGGACATAGTGCGAATGCAGAAGAATATTGGCAACACGAAGTGCCCTATTTAAAGAGTGTTGATTCTTCCTGGGATCAAGAGGTAGATTCCTTTGAATCCTCATTGGTTATGACGGAGCAAGAATTCGCATCTGCCCTTGGTTTTCAAAATCCGGTTTCTAAGATTGGTAAGCCAACCCACTATAAAAGTGGCTATGTAAAAAGCATCACCATAGATGGCATCACCTTTTCGGGAAGAGAGGTACGTGAACGCTGTCAATTGCGCTCCTCCTGTTTTACCATCGAGAAGAATCAAAAAGGTTATAAACTAACGACAAAGGGCTATGGTCATGGAGTGGGAATGTCACAACAGGGCGCACAACAATTGGCTCAAAAAGGTTGGGACTATCAAAAAATTCTGCATCATTATTATACCGATATCAAGATTGAACAGATGGATGTATAAAGGCTAAAAGAGAAGACATACTATCACTAGAGGTGATAATATGGTTATGTATAAAAAAACAATGGATAAAACAAAGAAGAAAATTTTATTGTTTGTTGGCCTAGTGCTGTTTGCGACCGTCGCCGTACTTCAATATGCATATCGCATGCAACAACAAGCAACAACACCGGTCTTTTTACCAAATGTAAAAGAAGTATTAGAGTTACCGGATATGAGACAGAAGGGACACTATCCATATAAGGGACGTGCAACCATTGCATATGATTATTACGATGGAAAGGATCACAAGGCCGATACCCTTACTAAATTTGAGGGTGTGTATCGTCCCAATCAAGGAATTGATTATAGTAAAGAAAAGGCGATATTCGATGTCTATCCAATCTTTGCCGGTACGGTGGTAGAGGTCAAGGAAGATGCGATTTTTGGGAATAGTATAACCATTGAAAGTGGTCCCTATCGCATTACTTATCAAAGTGTTGCCGATATCAAAAAGAAGGTCAAGGATCATGTGATGCAAAAGGAGATCATCGCAAAATCCGGCGTGAATGTCTATCATAAAGAACTTGGACCCCATCTACATGTAGTGGTTGAAAAAAATGGAGAAATCATCGATCCAAAAAGCTTATATGGTGTTTATTTAAATGGAGAAAAATAGTACTGTAACAGGTACTTTTTTCATATGTAAATAAAAGAAAGCGGTTAATTCTTACAGATGTATGAAGTTTAAGAAATTCTCTTTCTATATGAAGTTTTTATGATATAATGTGTTATACCTTAAGATGGGAGGAATAAGTATGTTTTCAAAAGAAGTAGGTATCGACTTAGGAACAGCGAATTTACTAATGTACGTTAAAGGCGAAGGTGTCATCATTGATGAACCTAGCGTCGTAGCAATAGATGCAGAAACAAAAAAATGTTTAGCAGCAGGACAAGAAGCAAAAGATATGCTTGGTAGAACACCAGGTAGAGTCTTAGCAATTCGTCCATTAAAAGATGGTGTTATTGCCGATTTTGAAGTAACTGAAATTATGTTAAATTTCTTCTTCAAAAAATTAGCAATCAAAGGAATGTTTAGACGTCCAACAATCTTAATCTGCTGCCCTAGCAATATCACAAGCGTTGAACGCAATGCAATCCGTGATGCAGCTTATCGTGCAGGTGCAAAAAAGGTTTATATTGAAGAAGAACCAAAGGTTGCAGCTGTTGGTGCAGGTTTAGATATTGGAAAACCAAGTGGATGTATGGTTCTTGATATCGGTGGTGGAACAACGGATGTTGCCGTTATTTCATTAGGTGAAATCGTATCTAGTACATCTTTAAAAATTGCCGGAGATACATTCGATCGTGATATCATCAAATTCGTAAAAGAAGAAAAGAAATTATTGATTGGTGATCGTACTGCAGAAGAAGTGAAGAAAAAAATTGGTACAGCTTGGAAAGGGAACTTAAACGAAACAATCGAAGTTAGTGGACGTGATCTAGTGAGCGGATTACCAACTACAATTTCTTTATGTTCTGAAGAAATTCAAGGAAGTATGCAAGAAAGTCTACAAGACGTTGTTCGTGCATGTAAAACAGTTCTTGAACAAACACCTCCAGAACTTGCTAGTGATATCGTGACAAGAGGAATTGTCTTAACAGGTGGTGGAGCACTACTTGATGGTATCGATGAATTATTAAGAAATGAATTACACATTCCTGTTTATGTAGCAGATAATGCATTGCGTTGTGTTGCGGAAGGAACAGGTATCTTATTAGAAAACTTACATTTAGTACGTTAATATACGTGATTTAAGCAAAGTGAGGTGGATCTCATGGATTTTCTAAAATATCTGCTGATCCCGCTGGCACTTTCAGCCTTGATTACTCCATTTTTAAAAGTAATCGCTACACATCTTGAAATTTACGCCTTAGAAAATGAACGAACGGTACATAGTGGTAAAATCGCTCGTATCGGTGGAGTTGCGATTTATATCTCCTTTATTATCTGTATGGCGATGTTCATGAAAACGGATGTTACAATCAATGGGATTTTGATTGGTGGTTCCATCATGTTTATTGGTGGGCTGATTGATGATATGGTGAACCTATCACCAAAGCTAAAGCTTGTATTTGAAATCATTGCGGCTATTGTATTGATGAGTATTGGTGGAATTACACTAGAAACCATTCGTTTGCCATTCGGTATTACGATTACAATGGGTGTCTTTACATATTTCATCACATTTATCTGGATTATAGGAATTACCAATGCAGTGAATTTAATTGATGGCTTAGATGGGCTAGCTGGAGGCATAAGTACGATTTGTTTAATTGTCATTGCCTGCTTGTCTGCCATGGAAGGAAGAATGGACATTCAAACGATGTCCTTAATCTTAGCTGGAGCAACCTTAGGATTTTTAATCTATAATGCACATCCAGCAAGTATTTTCATGGGAGATTGTGGTGCGCTCTTTTTAGGCTTCATTATTTCTGCGATTTCGTTGTTAGGATTTAAAAACTCAACGATTATGACGCTTGCATTACCAATCCTATTATTGATGGTTCCAATCATTGATACCCTAGGAGCAATCTTACGTAGAAAACTTTCTGGACATAAATTCAGTGAAGCGGATAAAAAACACGTGCATCATTTATTGATGCAACGATTTGGACAACGTAACACCGTATTAATTCTATATGTTGTGACGGCTCTATTTGGATTTACAGCGTATATTTATCTATTGAATAAGACGGCTGGTTTTATCTCCTTATTTATCATCGCAACCTTTGTAGAATTATTCATTGAGGGAAGTGGTATGATTTCAAAGAATTATCATCCATTGATGTCCGTGATGAATTCGATTAAGAAACGATGTCAATCATACTTTAAAAAGAAACCAAAAAAACAAGTAGAAACGAGTGAAGAATAATTCATTCGTTTTTTTCTTTTCCTTTTTTCCACTTTTCTTTTCCCTCATCCGTATATATGGATGAGGTGATCAGAATGGATATCAAAGAAATTCGAGAACAGATTGAAAAAGAGGGAAAAAAGGGCAAGGTTGCCGATACGACTTATTGGCCAGATGTCTATGACATATTTGTACAGGAAGAGAGTCAACATTATAAAGCGATGAGTGTAGAGGATGCTGCACCGATGATGATCAGTCGCATTAATCTAGCGAATCGAAAACATTTAACGGGTTGCGATGAGTTAGGTGTCGATATACGGGTAGGAGATATCTGTTACATCGATTATGGAGAGGCCTATTTATATGAAATTGGATTTCAACATTTTGGGCTCATCTTAAAATTAGAAAATAAAAAAGCATTGGTTGTCCCAATGAGTGGAAATCAACAAGCCTATATGCAGGCCTATAGTAAGGATCATCCGAATGGAAAACAACATCTGATGCGATTTGGGAAGATGGAGGGGATGAATAAACGATCGGTGCTGTTTCTAAATGATGTGAAATGGATTAGTACCGCTCGTATTATTGATGTCAAATCGCATTTAAGTAAGGAAAGTGAATTCTTTAAGGAAATTAAGGAGAGGGCCATTGATTGTATGCGCTAAGTTTTAAAGTAGAACACAAAAACTGACAGAATCTGAAATCACACTCTTTTATAATCCCTTTGAAAGAGGTGATTGTGATTGGAAAAAGCATTGACTAGAACCATTGAAAAATCGGTTTCGATAAAGGGAACCGATGTGATCTGTATGATGCTTTCCATATGTTTTGCGGCAGAGGCAAGGATGGCGGATGCAGCCTTTCTTTTCTTGTTTGTTGCCTATTCCTATATTCGCCATCGCAAAGAGGGGTATATCAGTGCTTGCGTCATGATTGGTATACTTTGTTACAACGACCTAGTGATGGGATACTTTTATAGTCTCGGTTTTGTTTGGTTATTTGTGTGCATTCATCTATTGCGTTGGTTAAATCAAGATCTTTATACGTACTTGCCTTATTTATGCGCCTGTATCGTGGTACCCTTTGCCTATCAAAGTTATGGCTTTTCTTATTCCTTGATCAGAGAAGCATTGCTTGTCTATATTGTATTAAAGCAGGCTTGCAGGGAGCATTGTTACACAAAGAAGGAATATACGCTACCGATGAGTATATATGGAGCCCTAATTGTATATGGTGCTCTATTGTTGATTCGTATGTTTAGCGAACAACAACTCTTGATCTATTGTATTAGTGCACTTATTCTAGGTAGTATTTGTTCCATGGATGTAGCGTTTCTATTCATTCTTTATATGACAGTAAAGCTTGCGTTGTTTACCCCATCGTTTGTATGGATCTTAACTTATTTGATATTGAAAAATAATGTGTGGTTTTTTACGCTGATTGGTGTTGGATACTTTTTGATCCATCCAAATGATATCGCAAATGCAGGTTTGTTTCTGTTTGCGTTGTTGATGGCTCTTTTATCAAAGAAAGAATATTGGCCAGGATTACAACGCATGAAACCCTATGAGCCTAGGCTTGCCCATGCGACTACCCTACAAAGACAGATTGAAAATTATGCAAAGGTGTTTGAATTATTGGCGAATTATTATGAAGGGATTCACGATACAAGTGCAGAGCTTTTATGGAGCATGGCCAATGCCCTTCAATACAATGCAACGCAGATGGAGAACATGGGAAGTACAAATCTAGAAGAAGCCATTCAAAAGGCTTTGGAGGGTTATCAATATGATGTGGTTTCCATGGATGTGGAAGAACAGCAGGAGGGAGGGTTACAAGTATGCATGGTCATTGCGAATATGAAACGTGGTGAAATTCATACAACAATCAAACCGCTGTTGGAATCCTTCCTTCATCGAAAGCTACGTGTTCTTGATGTGAAGCGAAAATTACATATAAGAGGATATGCGATTTCCTTGGCCGATGCCATTCCCTTTCAAATAGATCCATATGGAGATAGCATTAAAAACGCCTATACCGAAAATGGAGATACCTTTTCAATCTTTCGCTTTCGACAATGTATCATCTGTATGATTTCCGATGGGATGGGAAATGGTCGAAAGGCGGCTACTAGTTCAAAATTGATCACGTCGATTTTTCAACGTATGGTCATTAGTGGAATGAATCAGGATAATGCGATTCGTTGTATCAATAAACTCATTCAAAGCGATATGTATGCAACCCTTGATGTCTTGTGCATCAATCAATTAAAGGGTGTTGCGTATTTATCAAAGTCTGCCGCATCGCCAACCTTTTTATTACGCAATGACAAGATTTATGAGATTACGGGCAATGCCTTACCGGTTGGCATTGTCTCAAGCATTGAACCGGATTGTTTTGAGATTGAACTCAAAGACAAGGATGAATTTGTGATGATCAGCGATGGTGTTTCTAAGGCAGAAATCTATACGTGGTTAGAGACGAGAAATAAGGGAAGTGCCAAAGAACATGTGATAAGCTTTCATAAACGGATCATCAACACGAGAAGAAAAGATGACTCTACGATTGTGGATGTCTTAGTGAATGGAGAATAAAGGTCAAAGGATGACCTTTTTTTCTGGTCTATGGATAGGATTGAGAAAAAAAGAGAGAGGCGTGAAAATCGATGAAAGAAGTTGTGAATATCATGTGAAATGTACAAAATACTTGA
>SAMEA104404106__coassemble_2087_pt1 | contig 13463 bp, 11 predicted proteins | sample SAMEA104404106__metabat2_high_PE_075 | metagenome-assembled genome bin SAMEA104404106 (sample SAMEA104404106) | Balaenoptera acutorostrata
GAACTCACGTAGTCAGCTTGGAAGGCTGAAGTTCTACCATTGAACTACACCCGCATCTCTTGATTGCGGTATTATAATACAATATATTTTTTACTTTTGCAAGTCTTTTTTTAAAAAAATTCATTTTTTTTATTCTTTTTTATGGGTGAGTATCTATTCCTATGAAGAATCGTTGTCATAAGGTAGGGTAGGAGGTTGGCTACATGTTATTAAAAGATGTACCGTTACATGAAAAAGTTCGAGTTGTTGCATTAGGTAATGCTCCCGATATGAAACGAAGGCTAATGGATTTAGGCTTTGTGCAAGGACAACTCATTCAACCGATGTATGCATCCATTTCCAATGGGATGCGTGCATATCAAATCCATGATGCACTCTTTGCGATAAGAACATGTGAGGAAGAATGGATGGAAGTATCAAAGGAGAGGGATGATGCATGTTGATAGAGAAGATGATCAAAGAAAATGAAGAATTAAATCAATCCTATCAAAATCGGAAACGATTGGTTTTGGTTGGAAGTCCAAACGTAGGGAAAAGTTCCTTGTTTAATTGTTTAACCGGCATGCATCAGCACACTGGGAATTGGCCAGGGAAAACGGTGGAGGTTGCTAGTGGTTCTTACGTTTATCATAAACAGGAATATGAAGTGATTGATCTTCCAGGTATTTATTCCTTATGTACGCATTCAGCGGAAGAAGAAGTTGCACGCGATTATATTTGTTTTGAGCCATATGATTTATGTGTTATTGTTTGTGATGCAACCCTATTAGAAAGAAATTTAATGCTTGTTTTACAAGTGTTAGAATGCACGGGCAATGTATTACTTGTTTTGAATATGATGGATGAAGTTAAGCAGAAGAAGATTCGCATTGATTTTGATGGTTTACAGAGTGCATTGGGCATTCGTGTTGTTGGTGTAAGTGCACATCAAAAAGATGGCATAGACTCCTTAAAACAGGCGATACAAGAAGAATCAATAAGCATTCATCAACCATATTGTATACCTTATGATTCAACCATCGAAGATGCAATCAAAGTACTTTCGAATGGGATGGAAGAGCCTTGTCTGAATAAACGGTATCTATCCTTGAAGTTATTAGACCCACAAGAATCCATGGATACCTATATTTCATGTGTGAAGAATAAAGAACAAATCAGATTAGAAGCAAAACGACAACAAGCCTCTTTGCAAGAAACAATTGGTGATCGATTTGCGGACGATATGATGAAAGCAAGAGTACAGGTGATACAGAATTTACAATCTTATATTCATAAAGAAGAAATAAAGAATAAAAAAAGATTTTCATTGGATGATATTTTAACCCATAAAGTTTATGGAATTATTGTGATGTTCCTTTTATTAGCACTGATCTTTTGGATTACGATTTCCTTTGCCAATGTACCGAGTGCATGGTTAAGCATGCGTTTTGAAGAGCTTACTACATGGCTGCATCAGTATTTTCAATTGTATGATGTTCATCCAGTTTTAGAAGGTATTGTGGTGGATGGTATGGTAAAAACGGTTGGTTGGGTCGTTTCGGTCATGTTGCCACCGATGGCCATTTTCTTTCCGATGTTTACTGCTTTGGAAGATTTTGGTTACTTGCCACGTGTTGCTTTTAATATGGATGGCTTTTTACAGAGGGCAAATACGTGTGGGAAACAGGCTTTAACGATGGCGATGGGATTTGGCTGTAATGCGGTTGGTGTCAGTGGGGCAAGAATCATTGATAGTCCTAGAGAACGCTTGATTGCGATTTTAACGAATGCACTCATTCCTTGTAATGGACGCTTTCCAACCTTACTTGCCATTATTACCATGTTTTTTGCGGGTTATTTTGTTGCCCCATGGAATCATGTTGTTTCCGCAATCTTATTAACACTGATTATCGCTTTAGCAGTTTTTATAAGCTGTGTATTATCAAAAGTATTGTCGCAAACAATATTAAAAGGAATTCCGTCTAGTTTTACCTTAGAATTACCACCTTATCGAAAGCCACAGCTAAAACAAGTGTTAGTGCGTTCGTTATTTGATCGTACGCTTCATGTATTGGCTCGCGCAATTAAAGTATCCATACCAGCTGGCGTAATCATTTGGCTTTTGGCTAATGTAACCCTCCATGATCAAACCCTATTATCCATCATAGCCACAACGTTAGATCCGTTTGCATATTTGATGGGCTTGGATGGTATTATCTTATTAGCCTTTATCCTAGGATTTCCTGCTAATGAGATTGTGGTACCCATTATGATCATGGCCTATGTATCAAGTGGTTCTATGCTTGAAATCGAAGATTTGAGTGTTTTAAAAACACTGTTTGTGGACCATGGTTGGACATGGGTTACCGCCGTTTGTACCATTTTATTCTGTATTGCTCATTTTCCATGTGCAACAACCTTATTGACAATTAAAAAAGAAACACAAAGCAGACTTTGGACGACGGTTGCATTTCTTTTACCAACCATTACCGGAATTGTTCTTTGTATTGGTTTTCATATGTTCGTAGACTTGTTTATTCTTCTTTTACACTTGTAATTTTATAAAAAGTTCATTATAATAAGTAAGAATACGTTGATAAGGACTAGTATTCAGGAACCTTTTTAGTTAGAGAGGAATGACCTTGGCTGAAAGTCATTCTCTAAGAAGTCTTGAAGAATTCACCTTGGAGTGGGAGTAATGATCCCCCGTTGTACACAGCGGTTATAATGTGTCTTATGAAAGTAAGTGTGTCGCAAGACGAAACAGGATGGTACCGCCCGCCGCAAGGGTTCCTGTGTCTTGCGGCTTTTTTTATTAGTAGAAAGGAATGGAACGTTATGGAAAAATTAACAAGTGTTAAAGAAGAAGGTTTGGCTAAAATCTCTGCTTGTGAAAATCTTTCTGATTTACAATCTCTACGTGTTCTTTATTTAGGGAAAAAAGGACCAATTCAAGAATTGATGAAATCAATGAAAGATCTTCCAAAAGAAGATCGCCCAGCTTTCGGACAACAGGTGAATGAAGTTAAAGCATTATTCGCCAATGCGATTGAAGAACGCAAACAAGTTCTTGAAGTAAAAGAAATGGAAGAAAAAATCGAGAATGAAAAAATCGATATTACCTTAGATGGACAAAAACCAAATTTAGGAAATATCCATCCATTGATGCAGATTCAACAAGAAATCGAAGATTTATTCATTGGATTAGGATATACCGTTGCAGAAGGTCCAGAAGTTGAAGAAGATTACTACAACTTTGAACGTGCAAACATTCCAAAGGATCACCCTGCACGTGATATGCAAGATACCTTCTATATCAATGAAGAAGAGTTATTACGTACTCATACAACAGCTGTACAAATGCGTCAGTTAGAATACTATGCACAGAAAAATCATCACTTACCAATCAAGGTTATTTGCCCTGGTAAAGTGTATCGTCGTGATGATGATGATGCAACACACTCTCATCAGTTTATTCAATGTGAAGGTTTGGTCGTTGCTAAAGACATCACATTATCAGATTTAAAGGGAACATTGGAATTCTTAGCGCAGAAGATGTTTGGGGAAAGCCGTACAATTCGTTTCCGTCCAAGCTACTTCCAATTTACAGAACCAAGTGTTGAAGTAGACGTTAGCTGCCATGTTTGTGGTGGTAAAGGATGTCCAGTTTGTAAAGGTACTGGATGGATTGAAATCTTAGGTGCTGGTATGGTGCATCCAAATGTATTACGTATGGCTGGATATGATCCAGAACAATGTAGTGGATTTGCGTTCGGTGTTGGTATTGAACGTGTAGCGATGTTAAAATATGGTATTAAAGATATTCGTGATTTCTATACGAATGATCTTCGTTTCTTGAAGACATTCAACCGTTTTGAATAGGAGGTTCGTATATGATTATTAGTAAAAAATGGTTAGGACAATATATGGATCTGTCCGACATTACAATTGAAGAAATGGCTGAACGCATCACGGATGCAGGATTGGAAGTAGAAGGCCTTTCCCATATGTCATGCGGTACAAATCTTTGTATCGGTGAAGTATTAACTTGTGAAGATCACCCTGATAGTGATCACTTACATGTTTGTACAGTGAATGTAGGGGATAAAGTAGAACAAATCGTTTGTGGAGCTCCAAATGTAGCAGCTGGACAAAAAGTCATCGTTGCCAAAGTTGGTGCAAAATTAAGAGATGGGGATATTAAAGCTGGTGTGATTCGTGGTGTTGAATCAAACGGTATGCTTTGTTCTTTAGTAGAACTTGGTGTAGATCCTCGTACTTTAAGTGAAGAAAGTAAAAACGGTATTGAAATTTTACCAGCAGATGCAGAAGTTGGAAATCCAGATCCATTAGGATATTTAGGATTAGACGATGCAATTTTAGATGTTGGATTAACACCAAACCGTAACGATTGTATGGCAGCTTGGTCAATGGCTTTAGAAACTGGTGCAATTTTACATAAACCTGTGACATTGCCTTCTTATCAAGGAAGTGCAAACGTAGGAGAAAGCACAAACTTAAAAGTTTCAAGTGAAACAGAAAAATGTCCTTTATTCTTAGGAAAAGTAATTAAAGAAGTGACAATCAAACCTTCTCCAAAATGGATGCAGGAATTATTATTAGCTTCTGGTATGAAATCCATTAATAACGTTGTCGATATTTCAAACTTAGTTATGTTAGAAACAGGACAACCACTTCATTTCTATGATATCGACGCTATTCCTGCTCAAGAAATTACGGTGAAAGATCATCAAGCTGGAACTTATACTGCATTAGATGGTATTGAATATGAATTAACAGATGATGATATTGTAATCACTACAGAAGGAAAACCAATCGGTATTGCTGGTATCATGGGTGGAGATGATTCTAAGATTGAAGAATCTAGTAGAGGAATTATCATTGAAGCTGCAAGCTTTAACCATGTATCAATCCGTAACTCTAGCCGTCGTTTAAATCTAAACACAGATGCTAGCATTCGTTTCCAAAAGGGAATTGAACCATTAGCTCCATTAAAAGCTATGGATCGTGCAGTTCAATTATTAATTGAGTATGCAGATGCAAAAGGTATTGAAGAAACAGTACAATATGGTGATGTAAACTATACACCGGTTAGCTATACCGTTAGTTTAGCTCGTATCAATAAATTATTAGGTACTTCTTTTGAGGAAGAAGAAGTGATGAACGTATTACGTGAATTGCACTTTGAACCAGCAAAAGAAGAAGATTTAATTCGTGTCAATATCCCAAGCTATCGTACTGATATTAGTATGGAAGCCGATATTGCTGAAGAAATTATTCGTATTTTAGGATATGATCGTTTACCAAGCACATTGCCTTATATGCCAGCTACACTAGGTGCTTTAGATAAACGTCAACAAATGCGTAGAAGATTACGTGACATCTTATGTAATCTAGGTTATAACGAAGCAATCAGCTACTCATTAATTAGTAAAAAATTAGTAGATGATGCGATTATGCCATGCAAACCTGAAAATGTAGAAATGGCATCTCCAATGAGTGAAGATCGTCGCTATGTAAGAAGCAGTTTATTACCTTCTTTATTAGGTTGTGTTGCATATAACCAAGCAAGAAATCAAAATGATGTTGCTTTATTTGAAATCAGTAATGTATATGGTCCTAAATATGTTGAAGAACGTATTGCGATTGCAGCAAGTGGTTCTTTACAGAAAAACCGTTGGCAGAAATTCAGCATTGATGTTGACTTCTATACAATCAAAGGTTTAGCAGAAAGCATGTTAGAAGCTTTAGGATTTAATGCAAGCCGTATTCGTGTATGTGAAAATAACTTAGATAAAAAACACTTCCACCCATACCGTAGTGCAGAATTATACTTAGGAAAAGAATTGTTAGGTATCTTTGGTGAAATTCACCCAGCGATGGCTAAAGAATATAATATCGCAGATACTTATGGTTTAGAAATGAATCTTGAAGTATTGTTGAAAAATAAAGCAAGCAAAGTTAAATATGTTGAAGTAAGTAAATATCCAAGTGTTTCTCGTGACCTTGCTTTAGTTGTAAAAGACGAAGTAAAAGTTGCCGATATTATCAATAGTATTCGTAAGAATGGTAAATTAGGTAAAGAAAACATCATTCAAAATGTTGAAGTATTCGATGTTTATACGGGTGAACACGTAGAAGCTGGATATAAATCTATCGCCTTATCTGTAACATTCCAATCAAATGATCGTACCTTAAAAGATAAGGAAATTAATGAAATCTTCAATGCTATTCTAGAAACATTGAAAAAAGATGTAAATGCTGAATTGCGTGGATAAAAACAATCAAAAAAGCGAATGTTAAAATTCGCTTTTTTTTGTATATTTGTATATAAGAAAAGAGGATTCTAGAAGATCCTCTTATTTTTTATGTTCTAAACGAAGGACGACAATCTCTGGTCTGCTCAATAGACGTAAATCTGCATTGATTGTACCGAGTCCATTGGTAACATAGATTTTTGTATTGTGAATATTGTATTCACCATGTGTATATTTTTTGGCACCTTCCATACGTTGTAAAGGACCAAATAAAGGAAGGCGAACCTGACCACCAAGAGAATGACCGGCTAAAAATACATTGATGTATTGGGAATTGATTTCCTTACTTGAGATGATATCAGGGCAATGAGATACAAGAATCGAATATGTATCATTGGTTAACCCTTCAAATGGAGTTTGATAATTAGGAACACCATTGATTAGTGAATCCAAACCAATTAAAGAAATAAATTCTTGTTCACCATTACGAATTTGTATTTTTTTATTTGTGATAACTTCAAAATCGGAATTGAACAAAATGGAAGAAACGGTTTTTTTAGCTTCTTCATTCACTAAATCTGCATCACCTAAAACTGCAAATTTTCCTAATGGAGCTTGAATACTCTTTAATAGAGCGGTTAAGTCTGCGATATCTTTTGAGTCTGGTTTATGTTTTTTATAATCGGCGAATACATCTCCACCAAAGATGACGATATCTGGATCGGTCGCATTGATTTGATAAATCATTTTATCTAGACGTTCTTTATTCATATACAGATTATATTTAATATCGCTAAAGAAAACGATGTTCTTATCATCTAAAGATGCAGGAATATTTTTATGACTGACAGTTTTTGTCGTAATGATTGGATGATCAACCGCATAATAGATGGAATAAAAGAATACCGATGCAAAGAATGCGGTGATAATTGCGAGCGCAATACATATTTTAATTAATTTTTTTGACATTTGTTAAACACCTCATAGGTATAGTTTACCATAAAGCACAAGTAAATAAAATAAAAAGCCAAAGCTTTCTGCCTTGACTTTTCAATTTCTTATTTTTGTGCAGTTTTTGCACGTTGTTTACGATTGTGATATGGTTTGTTTGCTTTGGCAGCTCTTGCTTGTGCCATGGCTTCCATCGCTGATTTTGAGTTGATGATAACAGGGATTACAATCGGATTACGATGCGTTTTATTGTATAAGAATGGTTCTAGTGTAGAACGTACGCAGTTCTTTAAGTCTGAGAAGGTAGTACGTTGTTTCATTCTTTCTTTTAATGCTTCGTAAACGATGGCTTCTGCTTCTTTTAATAATCCTTGACTATCTTTGATGAAGACAAATCCTCTCGATACAATCACAGGTTTGCATAAGACTTTGTTTTCTTTGGAATCGATTGCGATAATTGTTGCGACAAGACCATTATCGGCTAAGATCTTACGGTCTTTTAAAACGGCTGTAGAAACACCGCTGATATCATTTCCATCCACATAAATATCGTCAGCAGGAATACGGAAACTACTTTCATAAACATGATGTTTACGAAGGATTAAAACGTCACCGTTTGCACAAGTGAAGATATTTTCAGCAGGAATTCCAGTTTGAATTGCTGTTTCTTTGTGTTGTTTCAACATTTTATATTCCCCATGCACTGGCATGAAGTATTTTGGCTTAATTAATTGTAACATTAATTTCTGTTCTTCTTGGGAAGCATGTCCTGTAGTATGTAAGTTACCTAGGATGGATTTTGTTAATACATTGGCACCAGCCTTGAATAATTTATTGACTACTTGGTTGACACTTGCACCATTTCCAGGAATTGGAGAAGAAGAGAAGATTACCGTATCACCTGGGATTAATTTAATAAAGCGGTGAGTACCATTTGCGATTCTTGATAATGCAGCAAGTGGTTCTCCTTGACTACCTGTACATACAATACAAGTTTTATTTGCAGGGGTATGAGCCAAATCTTCTGGATTTAAGAAATGCTCTTCACCAACTTTGATTTTTCCCATCTTACGACCAATCGTAACAACATTTTCCATGCTTCGTCCAAAGACGATTACTTTACGTCCACAGGCAACGGCAGCTTCTAGAATTTGGGAAACACGATAAACATTACTAGCAAATGTTGCGACAATCAAACGACTAGATGTCTTTTTCATCGTATCTAAGATTTCTGTAGCAACTTTACGTTCTGAAATAGAGAATTCCTCAACTCCTGAGTTTGTAGAATCGCTCATCAATAAATCAACACCGATTTGGCCCATGTATGCCATGATCTGATAATCTGCATTTGCACCAACTGGTGTAAGGTCAAATTTGAAGTCTCCAGTTTCCACGATGCGTCCATTTGGCGTATTGATTAAGATACCCAAAGAATCTGGAATTGAGTGTGTTGTATTGAAGAACCCACATGTAAAGTGTTGCGTTTTTACGGAACTTCGGTTATTGATTTCAATAATACGAACACCACGTAGCATTTTACGTTCTTCTAGTTTTCTATTGATTAATGCAGCTGCAAAGGCAGGTGCATAAATTGCTTCTATATTAACGCTTTTTAAAAGGAATGGAATTCCTCCAATATGGTCTTCATGACCATGGGTAATGATTAAAATCTTTCGTTTTTTATTATTCTTCACTAAATAGTTATAATCAGGAATAACGTAGTCTACTCCGAGAAGTTCATCTTCAGGAAAACGAACACCTGCGTCAATAATTAAGATTTCATTTTCGTGTTCAAAGCAGTACATATTTTTACCAACTTCACCTAGTCCACCCATAGCATAGATCAGAGTGTCCCCATGTTCTGTATTCATTTTATTATAACTGTTTTGAGATTGTGAATCTTGATGTACTCTCGGGGCATAATTCTTGTTTGTGTTATAATTATTATTCATAAATTGCTCCTTTCACTTTAACGATATGCACCCTATATCTCTTCTTATTATATCATAATTTGGAAAAAATAAGCAGATACATACTTTAATTTTTATAAATTTCATCGATCATAAAAAATAAAAAAATGCTCGGTTAGAGCATTTTATTCAATTACGATAGCATCTTCTACTTCTTGCCAAGGATTTGATTTATTAATACGATCATAGAATAATGTGCCACTAAAATGGTCAATTTCATGTTGTAGAACAATAGCTAAATAACCACTTGCGGTGATGACGATTTCTTGATCACGTAGTAAGTCATAAGCTTTTACTTTAATTCTTGCGGCTCTTGGAACATATCCTTGATGTTCTTCATCAACGGATAAGCATCCTTCACCGGCTTTTAAATATGCTCGTTGTACCGATTCAGAAATAATTTTTGCATTTACTAATGCAAATTCGTAATCTTCTTCTTCATCCTTTGGTACAACGACAGCTAGCATTTTTTTCGGTACACCTAGCTGAATTGCCGCAATACCAACAGCGGGACGTAAATCCAATTTTTCGGCTAATTCTTCATCCTGGGAATCTCGTACAGAATTCAGCATATCCATTAACAATTGTTCATCTTCTGGACAAAGTGGTAACGTTACATCTTTACTTTTTTGACGTATAACTTCATTTGTATCCTTGACAACCTGCTGATAATTAATACTCATAAAAAGACTCCTTTTCTTACGTGATATATTTTATACGTTTTTTGTATGGAATGGAAGTGTTTTTATAAATAAATATTAAAAAAGTAGGGAATGTATGCTATTATATTGAATATATAATGTGAAATTTCAATCATTTTATATTCATAAGGGAGTTGAGAAAATGGGAGCAGGAAAATCTTCAAATTCGTTTAAAAACTTCATAGGAAGTATATTTAATTTTAATTATTCATTACGTCTGCCTGGTCAGTACGATGTCGGTATTCATGTGGCAGTGCTAGCATTGATTATCTTTGGTGTATTTATGATTGCGAGTGTAAAGGCGGCTAGTACCGCTGGTATTATTGGAATTTTATTTACGGTTGCTAAGCATTTGGTGTTTGCGTTTATTTCTTATTACTTAATGTGCTTTTTGGCAAATAACTTTACGATGAAGCGTGCAGCAAAATTGTATTTACCAATTGGTATCTTATTATTGGCAATTTTAGCTTCTACGCTTTTATTTGAACCCGTAGATGGTTCTCGTGCATGGATTCATATTGGGGTTGGAAGTAAAGAAATCTCTATTCAGCCATCCGAATTCATGAAAGTATACATGCTTGTGATCATGGCTGTTTTTATCGAGATGGCTGGACATAAGAATTATTCGGCTTATAAAATTATTCGTAATCCTTTGATTTTTTATGGTTTGACTGCATTGTTAATTGCGTTACAACCAGATATTGGAACATTAGCCATCTTTACCTTACTTGTTGTTGTGTGCTTTTTAATTCCTTCTCACAAGAGCCTACATGGCTTGCAGAAGTTAACAAAAATAGGCTTGGCGGTTGGTACTGCCTTCCTGTTGTTTGTATCGACAGAAAAGGGTAGTAGCTTGGTACAGGATCTTCCAGTATTAGGCCATATCACAACTCGTGTAAATAGCGCAATCAATCCATTTGAAGAACAATATGCTGGTGGTTATCAGCTGATTAATGGAATGTATGGAATCGCAAGAGGCGGAATCAAAGGAAAAGGATTTGGTGAATCGGTACAAAAATATGGTTATTTATCTCAGCCCGATAATGACTTTATCTTTTCTATTGTGATTGAAGAATTCGGTCTAATGGGATTGCTTTTGATTTTAGTATGTTATGGAACGATTATTTTACGTTTATTCATGTATGCGTTTAAAACAAGAAGTGATGGCTATAAGATACTACTGATCGGAACTGCCATGTATATTTTCATTCACTTTGCGGTTAATATCGGTGGAGTAAGTGGTTTAATTCCATTAACAGGAGTGCCATTGTTGTTTATTTCTAGTGGTGGTAGTTCGTTGATGGCTGTCATGTGTAGTGTTGGTATATCACAAGCTGTAATTGCGCGTATTCGCCGTCAAGGAAGCGCAGTAACAGGAAAACAGAAAAAAAGAGCTTCTGCATAAGAAGCTCTTAAAGAAAGGGAAGAGGAGAAACAAAGATTGGGGGGAATGCAACCGAATTATGTGGTTGCATTCTTACTATGCCCTCTATTTTTGACTCTATACATAAAAGGAGAGAAAACTATGCGAATTGTTGCAGGTAAATATCGATCTAGAAGCATTGATGCGGTTGATGGTGATCAAACAAGACCTACCTTAGATAAAGTAAAAGAAGCGATATTTTCACGTGTTGGACCATACTTTGATGGTGGTTCCATGCTTGATTTATTTGGAGGTAGTGGAAACGTATCCTTTGAAGCAATCAGTCGTGGAATGGATCATAGTATTTTATGCGATGTAAGCTATAAAGCAATTTCAACAATAAAAAAGAATGCAAAAACATTACAATGCTCAGATCAAATTGAAGTATGGAAAATGGATTTTAAGCGTGCTTTACAACAAGCTGCTGATCAACATGCAACCTTTGATTTTGTGTATTTAGATCCACCCTATAAAAAACAACAGATTGACTGGATCTTACAATTTTTATCCGAACATGAGTTGTTGAATCCAGGAGCAGATGTTGTTTGCGAAAGTTTAAAGGAAGACCAGTTTCAAGACCAATATGGTTCTCTAGAAATGGTTAAGGATGCGACGTATGGCATCACAAGAATTACATATTATAAGATGAGGTAGTTAGATGAAGCGTGCAATTTTTCCAGGAAGTTTTGATCCAATCACAAACGGACATATCGACATCATCCGTAGAGCATCTACAATTTTTGATGAAGTCTATGTTGCCATTTTAGAAAATTCAGAAAAACGTTCGACGTTTTCATTAGAGAAAAGAATGCAGTTTATCGAACATGCATGCCAAGATATGGAACATGTCTTTGTTGATCATGATTCATGTTTAACGGTTGATTATGCGATTAAAAAACAGGCTACGGCAATTATTCGAGGGGTTCGTAGTGTTAAGGATTATGAATACGAACGTGATATCGCAAGTATTAATCAACATTTAAATCCAGACATTGAGACAGTATTGTTGTTTTCTTCACCGGAACAATCGTATGTATCAAGTTCTATGATTCGAGAATTAGCTTCCTATCATCAGGATATTTCAGCGTTTGTTACAGAAGAAATATGTGAAGAGTATAAGAAAAAACAATAAATTATAAGACTTTATAAAGATGTAAGAATATTATTCTAGTTTTCTAATAAAAGGAATGGTATAATTAAAAAGATAAAAGAGGTGAGTGCATGGGCACACATTTTAGACCACCCAATAAACATGCTATTAAAAATAAGCTTATTACAGCTTCAGGCATGGTACTAATTATTCTTGTGTTGTATTTTACAAGCTATATATGGTTTTTTAAAACAACAGAGATTAATTTGACAAAAGATATCACAATTTCTTTTGATGGAGAAAGTGGTTCAGCAAATATTAATATAGATAATAAGTATACGGACTTAAATCAGAGAAAACAGGTATTTATGGATACCGTTAACTATTCGGCAAAACCTTCTGAAAATTTAAAAAATGGTGATGTTGTAGAAATTAAAGCCACATATGATAAAGAATTAGCAGAAGAATATCATCTACAACCAACAGAATTAACGAAACAGGTTGTTGTATATGGCTTACCCGAAAGAATATCTTCTCTAGAACAGTTTACACCAGAATTTCTACGTTCTTTAGATCAACATAGTAAAGAGTATATGGATAAAAATATTCAACGTATTTTAGAAAGTGATTTTACATCCTTCTTTATTAATTCAAAACCAGAGTTGATTGAAAAACATCCAATTTATCGAGTTTTCTTAGATTCTAAATCTGATTCTAATACAGATCGTATTGTCGATGTTTACTCGGTAACAGCATCTGGACCAGTAAATATTTCGAGTCGTGAAGAAAAACTAGAAAAAAAAGAAAGTACGATTTACTATATGATTATCTATAATGAAATCAATACTTCATTAAAGATTAAGAGTCAGAATATTTATGGTGAAAAGTTGATTAACTTAAAAGATCGTAATTTAGAAGATGAAAAGTTATTTATGAAGGCGATGAATGAGAAGTATGAAAAGGATTATCGTATTCAAATTTTATCTAAAAATGTAAAAGAAACAGATGAAAAAGAAAAATAAGATACGCATTGTATCTTATTTTTTTAATTGTGTAGCTAATGCTTGTAAA
>SAMEA104404106__coassemble_2149_pt1 | contig 13096 bp, 10 predicted proteins | sample SAMEA104404106__metabat2_high_PE_075 | metagenome-assembled genome bin SAMEA104404106 (sample SAMEA104404106) | Balaenoptera acutorostrata
CCCCAAGCTATTTTAGACCCCACAACTCAGAACCCCCACGGAAATTTAGAGCTCCGAAAACTCTTTACAGTCTCTCTTTATGATAATTCTGGTGTATCATTTCTTTTTGAACTGGTATTCATAATAATACCGAAAGCCGCAAGATACGATAACAAGCTTGATCCACCGTATGAAATCAGTGGTAGTGTAATTCCGGTAATTGGTAAAAGACCGACCAACATACCAATATTTTGTACTTGCTGATAGAGTGTCATTCCGAGAACTCCAAGGATGATATATTTCTCAAACATGCTCTTTGTTCGTGAGGCGATTTTACATAAATGAAAATCAAGACCGATACAAAGAAGGACAATGAACATCGTACCCATCAATCCCCATGTCTGTGCAATGACAACGAAGATTAAGTCGGTTTGTGCTTCCGGGAAGTAGGTGATGAATTGTTGCAAGCCATAACCCTTTAAACCGGAACTACCGATGATCAGTAACGATAAGTACTGTTGGAATCCTTCATTTTTCATATTTGATTCTGGATCTAACAAGGATGTAATACGGTCAATTTTATAACCTAATAAATCGTGTAAGAATTGAAAATGGAAGGTATATAAATAAGCGAAGATTCCAATGGCACCTACAATGATTGCAACAATCAACCAAATCCATTCTTTGTTGATACCAGAGCATAAAACCATCGCTAATAAACTAATCGCGATGATGAATACAACTCCTGTATCTGGTTGAAGTAATATTAGAATCATTGGTGGAAGTGCCCATTTCGCAATATTTAAAAATAATTGAAAATCCATTTCAAACGAATTTATTAATTGGTTTTTGTTGTGATCATCAATGACTTGTGCCGTAATGATGATCAATACAATTTTCATAAATTCACTTGGCTGGAAGGAGAACCCTGGTAAAAAGAACCATGAGATCGCACCATTGACATCATCCGTTAATGGCAATGTTCTTCCTCCTACAAAAGTATACAATAATCTTGATAGAAACAAGTAAATCAAGCATCCCATAAGGATCCAATATGCAATTTTCGCAAATTGGAAAATACTATCATTTCCAAGATACATAATAAATGCTAATGCTATAAATCCTACTGAGAACCAGACAATCTGTTTTGTTAGGTAATTCATTCCAGCCTCCGGTCCAATAACACCGAATGCAGAAAAGATTGCGAAAAAACTAGTGATTGCCATGACAACTAAATAAGCTAGTAATACAAAATCGAATTTATCCGAGCTTTTCACCTGGGATAATCCATATTTCACTCGCATCACTCCAATCCTTTACATGATTAAAAGCTTGTCATTATTATAACATGGATTTTATTTCTTATGTGAAAGTGTAGGATAAAATTAAGAAAAGAAAGTAAATCTTTTCCACGTATTTCTACCCAGTATAGTGCATTTTTGATATAATATACTAACGATAGGCAGGAGTGAAGAAAATGGCAAAAAGCAAAACATATACCCCAATGATGAGACAATATATTGAACTAAAAGAAAAGCATAAAGATGAGATCGTCTTTTATCGATTAGGTGATTTCTATGAGATGTTTTTTGAAGATGCAAAAATTTGTTCTCAAGAATTAGACCTTGTTTTAACTGGAAAAAATGCAGGTGTAGAAGAACGTGTTCCTATGTGTGGAATTCCGCATCATGCGGCAACTGGTTATATTCAACGTTTGATTCAAAAAGGATATAAAGTTGCGATTGTCGAACAGATGGAAAATCCTGCTACCGCAAAGGGAATTGTAAAGCGCGATATCTTAAAGATCGTTACACCAGGTACCATCATGGATGAAGTCAATGATGAAAAGGCAACAGTTTATATCGCTTCCTTACATGACTATCAATTTGGACTTGCGGTTGTCTTATGTGAAATGACAACGGGAGAAATGCAGGCACAGTTGGTTGAAAAACAAGTGATGGCAATTCAAAAAGTATTATTAGGAAACAATGTGGCAGAGATCGTGGTTGAACCAAACTTTGATCGTAAGATTTTAAAGATGATCAAAGATATGAATCAAATCACGGTATCCTATTGTGCCGATAAAACCATCAAGGAAGAGTATAAACACTTAATCGCGAATGTCGAAGATGATCGCATTCATACTGCCTTTGGTGTACTGACAAACTACTTAGATGAAACACAGAGAAGAAGTATGGCCCATCTACAATGCGTGCAACAAGTGTATGAAAATGAATTTTTACAGATGGATTATAATACCAAACAAAATCTAGAATTGACCGCAAGCATTCGCAACAATTCCAAATCCCTAACACTATGGAGCTTTTTAGATCATTGTCGTAGTTCCATGGGTTCTCGTATGTTAAAGAAATGGATTGAATATCCATTGGTAAATAGTAAAGAAATTAATAAACGTTTGGATGCGATTGAATATATGAATGATAACTTCATCACCAAGGATGAATTAAAAGAGCATCTAAGCTATGTATATGATATGGAACGCTTAAGCGCAAGAGTTGCCTATGGCAGCGCAAATCCAAGAGATATTTTGCGTTTGATTAAAACCTTGGAACATGCACCAATGATTTTTGATTTATTCAAAGATTGTACGGCTTATCAAGAATTTGCACAGATTGATCCATGTACGGAATTATACAATCTTATTCAGGGAGCCATCGTAGAGAATCCACCATTAACATTTAAAGATGGCGGTATCTTTGTGGAAGGCTATCATGAAGAATTGGATCATGTTCGTGAAATTGGAAAAAATGGAAAGAACTGGATTCTTGCCTTAGAAAATAAGGAGCGTGAACGCACCGGTGTAAAATCCTTAAAGATTGGGTATAACCGTGTCTTTGGTTACTACATCGAAGTGACAAAGGCAAACCTTGATCAAATTAAAGAAGAGTATGGTTACATCCGTAAACAGACCTTAGTCAATGCCGAGCGTTTTATTACCCAGGAATTAAAGGAACAAGAAGATGCGATTGTCCATGCACAAGAGAGAAGCATCCGATTGGAAGTCGAATTATTTGAACATCTACTGGATCAGATTCGTGTATACTTACCAAAGCTACACGATTTATCCAATGCGTTAAGTACCATTGATGCGTTATATGCCTTAGCGGAAGTATCAAGTGAAAACGGATATACAAGACCAATCTTCCATACAGAGCATACGGTTCATATGGAAGAGGCAAGACATCCAATCTTGGATAAGATGATGAAGAAGACACGTTATGTATCCAATGATTTATGCTTAGATGAAAACCAGGATATCATGATTATCACAGGACCGAATATGGGTGGTAAATCGACATATATGAGACAGACCGCATTATTGGTCATCATGGCACAACTGGGATGTTATGTTCCGGCAAGAAAAGTAGAGATGCCAATTTTTGATCAGATCTTCACAAGAATTGGGGCAAGCGATGATATCATGTCTGGACAATCTACCTTCATGGTAGAAATGATGGAAGCAAACAATGCCTTAAAAAACGCGACACCAAATTCATTGATTTTATTTGATGAGATTGGACGTGGAACATCCACCTATGATGGTATGGCATTGGCCCAAGCGATGATTGAATACATTGCGACAAACATCAAAGCGAAAACGTTATTCTCAACGCACTATCATGAATTAACCGAGATGGAAGAGAAGATGGATGGTATTGTGAATGTCCATGTCGATGTGCATGAAGAAGATGAGACAGTAACATTCTTATATCGTGTTGTCGAAGGGAAAGCCGATAAATCGTATGGTATAAACGTTGCTCGTTTAGCCCATCTTCCAGAACTTGTTTTAGATCGTGCAAAACAAATCTTACATCAATTAGAGATGCAACAACATCCAGTACAGGCGGTTACTTATCAAGAGATGAAACAGCCCGTACATCAAGAAACAAATGAAATTATTGAACAACTTGCAGCCATTGACATCAATAAGATGACACCAATGGAAGCAATGCAGTTTGTCTATGAATTAAAAAATAAACTAGATACAAAATAAAGGTAGGTGTGAACATGGGAAGAATTAATCGATTAGATCAGCATTTAAGCAATATGATTGCGGCAGGAGAAGTTGTGGAACGTCCAATGGGCATTGTCAAAGAGTTAGTTGAAAACTGTATGGATGCGAAAGCAGAACATATTGAAGTATCCATTCTACAAGGTGGAATTGATACGATCACAGTCATCGATGATGGAATTGGAATGGATCAAGAAGATGCATCCTTAGCCTTTGAACGTCATGCGACAAGTAAGTTAAAAGAAGTCAATGACTTATGGAACATTCATACAATGGGATTCCGTGGAGAAGCCTTGCCATCGATTGCTTCTGTTTCTCATGTGCTATTGCGTACCAACAATGGAACAGACTCGACACAAGTAGAAATCAACTATGGAGAATTTGTCGAAAGCAAACCTTGTGGAACACCAAAGGGTACAATGATTGAAGTAAAGAATCTGTTTCAAAAAACACCAGCTCGTTTTAAACACTTAAAAAGTCCACAGTATGAATTCTCTTTGATTTCGGATGTGATTCAAAAATTTGCCTTGTCTCATCCTGAAATCGGATTTACTCTTTCCCATGATGGAAAGACAATTTTCCAAACAAGAGGAAACGGAAAATTGTTGGAAGTCTTGATGCAGATTTATGGTCGTGAAACAGCGAAGACTGCCATCGCCTTAAAAGGCGAGGATTTGGATTATAAAATTCATGGCTATATCATGCAACCAAACTTTAACCGTGCAACCAAATATTATATGTTGCTTTACATCAATGGTAGAATGATTCGTAACTATCATCTACAAAAAGCAGTGAGTGATGCATATGCACCATATTTGCCAAAGGATCGTTATCCAATCGTCGTGGTGAATATTGATATGGATGCACAGTTGGTCGATGTCAATGTACACCCAAGTAAATGGGAGATTCGTCTATCGAAAGAAAAACAATTAGAAAAATTAATTTATAAAACAATTTCGGAAGCCTTACAGACTAGACTTCAGGTTCCAAGTATCGCAACGAAAAAAGAAAACAATCCGAAAGTGGAATTACAATCCATGAAGTTTAGCTATCAAAGAGAAGAACCGGTAAAAGAACTTCATCAAGAAGTCAATGATAGTTTCAAACATCCAGAAACAAATCCAATCATCAAAGAAGAAGATTTTAAGGTGGAAGAAAAAGAAGCAAGCTATCAAACAACACCGGTACAACCAAAGGCAGAAATCGAAACAATCACCAAACCAACACCACAACGTTTCAGTGAACCAATCATTCAGCCAGAACCAATGGTGGAAGATAAACGCGTTGTAGATGATGTGGTAAAAGAAACACGAACTTCAGTTGTCCAGGCACATAGTGTAGAAGAATGTATACAAGAACCGATTCAAGAAGAACCGAAGGAAGATCAAACAGTAGACTTGGTAGAAGAGCAACCAAAGGAAGAATTGGTCGCAAGAAATTGTTGTCTACCAGAGTTACGTGTTATTGGACAATTCCACGGTTGTTACATTTTAGCAGAAGGCGATAAGGGATTGTATATCATCGACCAACATGCTGCTCAGGAACGCTATCATTATGAAGTCATCCGTGACAAAATTTTAAAGGGTGAAAATGATCGTCAACCACTGTTGTTGCCGTTAACAATTGAAACAACCGTATCGGCAGTCACACAATTAAAAGAGTTGAATGAAGCCATGAGTCAGATTGGGATTCAGTTAGAATCCTTTGGGGAACAGACGGTTGTCTGTCGTGAACTGCCAGCATGGATGGAAGATATTGAAGAAGAAGCCTTCATCCAAGATATGATTGATGTTTGGGAAAAAGACAAAGAAGTGAGCCTATTGAAATTTAGAAAACATGCCATCGCAACCATGGCTTGTCATAGCTCCATTCGCTTCAATCGTATTTTAACCATGGAGGAAATGAAACGTGTAATCGATGACTTGAAGAAATGTGAACAGCCATTCCACTGTCCACATGGACGACCAACGTTAATTTGTATTGAAGATCAAACATTGATTCATGATTTTGAGAGAGGATAAAATATGGAAAAAGTATTAGTCATCGCAGGACCTACCGGAGTTGGGAAAACCAAACTTAGCGTCCAACTTGCCAAACACTTTCATGGAGAAATCATCAGCGGTGATTCCATGCAAGTATATAAGGAAATGACCATTGGAACTGCGAAAGTAACCGAAGAAGAAAAAGAAGGCATCCCACATTATATGGTAGATACCTTTCATTATAACGAAGACTACAATGTGAAGGTCTTCCAAGAAAAAGCAAGAGCCTACATGCATGAGATGAGTGAGCGAAATTGCTTACCGATCATCTGTGGAGGAACGGGTCTGTATATTAAATCCGTGATCTATGATTATGAATTTTTAGATCAAAAACAGGATGATGATTTTATGAACTTTCTACAATCTCGTAGCTTAGATGAATTATGGGGATTATTAAACGTTGTTGATCCAAAGGTTTGTGAAACCATTCATCACAATAATAAGCAACGTATTGTTCGTGCTTTATGCATGGCACATGATGGTGATAAGAAAAGTGATATCATCGCCAAACAAGAACATCAACCTATCTATGATGCCTTCATCATTGGCTTAACGATGGATCGAGAACAGTTATACCAACGCATTAATAAGCGTGTGGATATCATGATGCAACAGGGTCTATTTGAAGAAATTCAAAGCATTGTTGATCATGATGAAAACGTTTGGGACTTACAAAGTTTTCAAGGTATTGGATATAAAGAATGGAAGGATTATTTCCAAGGAAATAGTACAAAAGAAGAATGCGTAGAAAAAATTAAAAAGAATTCACGTAACTTTGCGAAACGACAATACACTTGGTTTAAAAATCAGATGCAGGTACATTGGTACGATGTAACGGATGAAACTTACCAAGAACAAATCAGAAAGGATTTAGAAGAATGGCTTTTGAAGTAGAAACTCCATTACAACGAATGGAATTATTAATCGGAGAAGAAAATGTAAAAAACCTACAACAGAAATGCGTGATGATCGTCGGTGTTGGAGGTGTTGGTTCCTATGCGGCAGAAGCATTGGCAAGAAGTGGAATTGGAAAACTAATCCTAGTTGATGCGGATGTTGTCGCACTAAGCAACTTGAATCGTCAAATTCATGCGACCTATTTAACACTTGGTCAATCCAAAACAAAGGTGATGAAAGAGCGTATCGAAACATATCGCAAAGACTGTACCATCGTTTGTAAGGATGTCTTCTTCAGTGAAGAAGTAACCAGTGATTTATTTCAAGAACACGTAGATTTTGTGGTCGATGCCATTGATACGATGACATCAAAATTAGCCTTGATTCAATATTGCTTACGACATAAGATTCCATTCATCTCAAGTATGGGCATGGCCAATCGCTTAGATCCTACAAAGATTGAAATTAGTGAATTGATGAAGACAAGTTATGATCCTGTAGCCAAAGTGATGCGCAACATGGTTCGTAAACAAAAAGTCAGAGGAAAGATTCCAGTTGTATGGTCTAGCGAACAGCCAATCGTACAAACCAGAATTATCAAAGAAGATGGAAAGACAAGAAAAGAAAAGATGCCACCGGCAAGTTCTCCCTTTGTCCCATCGGCAGCAGGGCTTGCGATTGCATCCTATGCGATGAAAAAACTATTAAAAAATCCAGACTAACGATGTCTGGACTTTTTTTATTTTTTGTAGTTTCTTTTCCCAAAGATGATAGTACCTAGACGTATCATATTAGAACCATGTTTGATAGCCAATGGATAATCTTGGCTCATTCCCATAGATAAATATTTCATCTTGTCTTCCCCATAAATTTCCACTAATTTTTTAAACAATAGGTGCATGCGTTCAAAACATTGTTCGGTATCTTCATCCGTTCCTTCCAATGGACCAACACACATCAATCCTTGAATCGCAAGATGTTTTAAGTTTGCGCACTGTTTGATGAAGCTTTCACACTCTTCTAGATAAATACCTGTTTTATTCACTTCTCTTGAGATATTGATTTCGACAAGGCAAGGCATGATCTTATCAATCTTTGCACATTGTTTTTCAATTTCTTCGGCTAAGCGATAACTATCTAAACTTTGAATCATATCGACTAAAGGAACAACATCCTTTACTTTATTGCGTTGTAGATGACCAATCATATGCCAATGATAATTTGGATCATATTTCTCTTTGATCTCTTGTACTTTATTTTCACCAAAGATTTGACAACCACAAGCATGGGCTTCATCAATTTCTTCTTTTGTATGAGTTTTGCTTACCGCAATCAGTTGGACATCCTTTGGTAGTGTAGCTTGAATTTCTTGTAACTTTTCTTGATTCATATTTTCACCTCAATGTTCTTAAAATATTATAGCATAGCAATTTAAAAACGCTACCTTCCATGTGAAATAAGCGAAAACAAAGGAAAGAAAGCATGGTTTTATAGGCTTTATTTTTGGATTATGCTATAATAAAGAAGATTGATTAAGGAGTGTTTTTTTATGAAAAAAGGACTATTCATTACATTTGAAGGCAATGATGGAAGCGGAAAAACAACCGTTTCACAGATGATATATACAATGTTAAAAGACCGTGGTTATCCAGTTATCTACACAAGAGAACCAGGTGGAATTGAAATCGCAGAGCAGATTCGCAATGTGATTTTAGACCCAAAAAATACAGCCATGGATGCACGTTGCGAAGCCTTGCTTTATGCCGCAAGCCGTAGACAGCACTTAGTAGAAAAAGTCTTACCTGCATTAGCAGAAGGTAAAATCGTACTCTGCGATCGATTTATTGATAGTTCTTTAGCCTATCAAGGAGTTGCACGAGGAATTGGTATTGAGGAAGTGTATCGTATCAATGAATTTGCGATTGAAGGACACTTACCAGATGCCACTGTCTTTTTACGTGTTGACCTAGAAACGGGATTGGCAAGAATCAATTCACGCGGGGCAAAAGATCGCTTGGATAATGAAAGCATGAACTTCCATAACCTTGTCGCAAAAGGCTATGATGAAGTTTGTGAATTATACAAGGACCGTATGCACATCATCGATGCAACACAACCATTAGAAGCTGTTGTGGATGATACGCTTCATCAAGTGTTGGAGATTATACAATCCTATGATTAAAGAACAACTACAGAAACAACAACCAATTGTTTATCAAACATTAAAACATGCACTGAATAAACAGAAGTTAGCACATGCCTATTTATTCTCTGGTCCTGCAGGGACGATGAAAAAAGAAGCAGCCTATCTGTTAGCACAAAGCATCATCTGTAAAGGGGATGACTTTGCTTGCGAACAATGCGATATTTGTAAACGTATTGTGGCAAATGAATATGCCGATTTAAAATATATTGATGGACGACAAACATCGATTAAAAAAGATGATATTTTATCGTTACAAAAAGATTTTAATAAGACCGGTCTTGAACAAGCAGGAAAGAAAATCTATATTCTTGATCATGCAGAAAACGCAACACCGGATGCCTTAAACTCCTTATTAAAATTTCTAGAAGAACCAACGAACGATATGACCGCTATTTTAATTGTGGATCAATTAGATCGCGTACTACCAACAATTGTATCCCGCTGTCAAACCATCCCATTCATTGCGGCAGGTTTTCACACTTGTTATCATGAAGTAAAAGATCTTCTAGATGGCTTTGATGCGTATATGTTATCGTTTTTATTCCATCAAAAAGAAGGCATTCTTCAAGCTGCGGAAACGGAAGAATATCAACATGCTCGCTATGTTTTTCAACAGATGGTCGAACGACTACAACACTCAACGGAACGTGCATTGTTGTTTTTACAATTAGATGGTTTTCCTGCAAAACAAAAGAAATATGGAAAACAAAGCTTACAATATGTATTGGATATGTTATATATCTTTTTTAAAGAATGTATGAAACAAAAAACAGACTGTACCGATGACTGGTACATCAAACAGCTACACACAATGCATCAAAAAGACATTAACTATGTAGCTATGTTACAAGTCATCATGCGTGCAAAGGATCTGTTATTACGATCTGTAAATATACAAATGTTGATTGATCAATTGTTGTATGATATGAAAGAGGTGACACGATGAGTCAAAATAAACCAGGTTCTGTGAAACTAGATCATAAACACGGGGGGAAACATCCTCACCATGACAAACATAAACCACAAGAACATAAAGATGTAAAAGAACCTAAAAAAGAGGTTAAAAAAGAGGGTACACAAAATCATGTAAAACATGATCACCATAAAGAACATAAAGAAAAAGAACAACCACAAAAGACATATAAATACATCGCCTTTGTTTCTTTTACAGAATCAAAGAAAGTCTATACATTCGGTTGTGATGTTGATGACTATCATGTCGGAGACGATGTTGTCGTTGAAACGGTACGTGGACAAGAATTAGGTAAAATTGTTCGTGAAACAGAAGCCTTTATCCCTAATGGATTAGAAATTAAACCAGTTCTTCGCAAAGCGACAGAAAAAGATTTAAAACAAGTTGAAATCAATGCTGAAAAAGCAAAGAAGGCAATGGAAATCTGTAGTGAATGCATCACTCGATTAGGCTTGGATATGAACTTGATTGAAGCAGAATATACGCTAGACTGCAGTAAGATCATCTTCGTCTATGTTGCGGATGAACGCGTTGACTTTAGAGAGTTGTTAAAAGAATTAGCAAGCATCTTTAAATGCCGCATTGAATTGCGTCAGATTGGACCAAGAAACAAAGCGAAAATTATCGGTGGACTTGGTATGTGTGGAATGGAAACATGCTGCTCAAGATTCTTAAATGATTTTGATGTGGTATCCATCAACATGGCGAAAAACCAATTACTAGCCTTGAACATTCAAAAGCTAAGCGGACAGTGTGGTAAATTGATGTGCTGCTTAAAATTTGAAGATCAACAATATAAGAAATTACGTGAAGGATTACCAAAGATCAATAGTCAGATTGAATATAAAGGAAGACGTTATCGCATCACAAGTATGAACGTCTTGCTTCAACAAGTGAAGATTGAAAATAAAGAAGATGTACAGTTCTTAGACTTTAAAGAACTATGGCCAGACATTGATTTTAAAGATCGGTAGGTGAATGTCATGATTCGACAAAAAAGTTTTGCAGATGAAGATAAACCAGCATTGTATTTAGTTGCGACACCCATTGGAAACTTAGAAGAACTAAGTCCACGTGCGATTCACATTCTTGAATCCGTTGATGTGGTAGCTGCAGAAGATACAAGAAATACGGTTCGCTTATTAAGTCACTTTGGAATTCATACGCGCCTAATTTCTCATCATCAGCACAATGAACAACAAAGCGCAAAAGGATTAATTGAATTATTAAATCAAGGACAGTCCATCGCGGTTGTTTCCGATGCGGGATATCCATTAATTTCTGATCCTGGAAGTGTGGTAGCAAAGATGGTCATTGAAGCAGGCTATAGTGTTATTCCAGTATCTGGAAGTAACGCCATGTTAAATGCCTTGGTATGCAGTGGATTGGATACACAACATTTCTTATTCTATGGCTTTTTAAAAGCATCTGAAAAAGAACGTATCAAAGAGTTACACGATTTAAAATATTATCCATTTACGGTTGTCTTCTATGAAGCACCTCACCGCATTAAAAAGATGCTAACAAGCTGTTTAGAAGTGCTTGGAAATCGCAATATTTGTTTAGCTCGTGAATTAACAAAAAAACACGAAGAATTCATTCATGGTACCATCGAAGAAGTCTTAACCATCGTCGATGATTTAAAGGGCGAAATGGTGGTCATTGTGGAAGGAAGCAAAGAGACAAGAGATCCAAGTGAAGATCAGGCAGCACCGTTGGTACATGAACAAATCAACCATTATATCGACAGTGGTTATACAACCAATGAAGCGATTAAAAAGGTTGCCAAAGAACGTGGATTATCAAAGAATGATTTATATAAAGAATATCATGGATTAAGCTAGGAGAAATCTTAGCTTTTTTTCATATAGAAAAAAGAGTACCGCAGTACTCTTAGTCTTGTAATCCTTCAAACTGTAAACGATAGTAAGAAGCATAAATTCCATTTTTCTTTAATAACTCTTCATGTGTTCCACGTTCTGGTTGTAAAGAATCGGAGATGACGATGATCTCATCGGCATTGCGAATGGTGGATAGACGATGGGCAATGGTAATGCATGTACGATTTTTTGTTAAGGCTTCTAAACTCTTTTGTACATGACGTTCACTCTCATTATCTAAAGCACTTGTCGCTTCATCTAAAATTAAGATCTTTGGATCTTTTAAGAATACACGTGCAATCGAAATTCTCTGTTTTTGACCACCGGATAACCGTGTTCCACGTTCCTGTACATAGGTGTTATAACCATCTGGTAAGGAACAGATAAATTCATGAATATTGGCACATTTTGCTGCTTCGATAATTTCTTCATCCGTTGCACCAGGTTTTCCATAAGCGATATTTTCACGAATAGTACCGTTGAATAAATAGACATCCTGTTGCACAATCCCAATGGATTTACGTAAACTATCTAGAGTCAAGGAACGAATATCTTTGCCATCAATTTGAATGGAACCACTACATACATCATAAAAACGAGGAAGTAGGGAACAAAGTGTCGTTTTTCCGCCACCACTAGGACCGACTAAGGCAACCGATTTTCCAGCATCGATATGCAAATTGATATGGGATAAGACCGGTTCATTTTCTTTATAAGAAAAGCTTACATCGTTATAATCGATGACACCTTTGACATGTTCTAATGCAACGGCATCCTTGGCATTTTGAATGGCTGGTGTTGTTTCCATCACTTCTAAGAAACGTTGGAAACCAGAATATCCCTTTTGAAACATCTCCGTAAATTCAACTAATACCTGAATTGGCGCAACGAAGATATTGATGTATAGGGCATAGGTAGCAAGAGCGATTGGATCAAGGGTACCCATCGCAATAAAATAACCACCGAATACTAGAATTGTGATAAACAACAAGCCCTGAAAGAAATTATTTCCAGAATGAAATGATCCCATTCGATGATAATTGCTTTCCTTTGATTTTAAGAATTGAAGATTACTTTCGGCAAATT
>SAMEA104404106__coassemble_2151_pt1 | contig 13086 bp, 15 predicted proteins | sample SAMEA104404106__metabat2_high_PE_075 | metagenome-assembled genome bin SAMEA104404106 (sample SAMEA104404106) | Balaenoptera acutorostrata
TTTTAAAAATGCTCGTTTTTCAATTCGTGATACATAAGACCTAGAAATATGCATCTGTTTTGCTATTTCTTTTTGGGTCTTTTTTTCTTTTCCATATAAACCAAAGCGTTGAACAACAATCTGATACTCACGCTCATCAAGAAGTGGTAGATACGTATATAAATCCTGAATTTCACCACGTAGCGTCAATGTTTCTTCTACACTTCTTGTCTTTGGAGCTGCTAATGCATCTAATAATGTAATTTCACTTCCATCTTGATCTGTTGCAATCGGTTCGTTCAAGGATATCGTTTGAAAATAATTTTTCGAACTACGTAAATACATCAGGATTTCATTTTCAATGCAACGTGAAATATAGGTTGTTAATTTATGTCCTTTTGTCGCATCAAAGGAATCAATTCCTTTTACTAATCCAATGGTACCAATGCTAATTAAATCCTCCGTTGTTTCCTTTTTCATATCGTATTTTTTAACGATATGTGCAACAAGTCTTAAATTATGTTCAATCAACGTATTTCTACAGGTTGTATCCTTCTGCATCAATCCTTGAATACAACGTTCTTCCTCTTCCTTGCATAAGGGCTTTAAAAATGCATTTGTCTTAATATAACCGATATAGCCAAAGGCATGACTAAGCAGTTCAAAAAGTGTAAACAACAATTCTATCACCTACTATACCCTATGCAAAAAATGACATTCTTAGACTAAAAAAAACGTTCTTTTCAGAACGTTACGCTTTTAAAAATGGTTGATAATAAATTTTAAATGTCATCTTTTCATTGATCTTTTCTAATGCGATTTTAAATGCATCCAAATCAAAGATTGCGACATCGATATAAGAATAATAAATACCAACGGCACCACCCATGGTACGTGCAATGGACATATCATATAATAAATCATTTATTTCTTTTTCAAGCTGTTGACGTACCAACGCTTCTTTTTCATCATTATATAATTTTTCATAGTATAAATAACCATATTCGCCACCACAGTCATTGAACTCTTTACACATATCAAAGGTATTGGTTAACACTTCTTCTTGTAGTTGTGGATTGGTTGTGACAATCAACTTCATATCTTTTCTTAAGGTTTCACTAACTGGTTTTTCATCCAATTTATAAGCCATGTAGATGGATAATGGATCATGATATTCAACCCAGTCTTGATCCACAATGATGTCACATAAATCTTCATATAAGTTAGGTAATAAACAGAAATTTTCTGCATCCTGATCTGGTTCATCTAGAATTTCAACACTTGAAACACGTGCTTCAAACTCTAATTCTCCAAGGAACAATTCCAACATATAAGCAACTAAATTTTCCTTGCGACTCTCATCTAATAAAGACAAGGCTTCACAATATACTTTTAAATCAATGGATTTGCTTGTTTCATTAATCGTGTAATAGATATGAAAATCACTACCCTTGATTTCTTTATCTTTGACTCTTAATACCGTATGTAAAGCACGTTCACTTAATGGTGGACGAACCGCATTGATGATCCAATCCTCATGTAATTCTGCTGGAGCATCTTTTTTTAATAATGCGCTAGCAAATTGTGAATTCTTATTACCTTGTGATGTAAATGTAAGTTCAAAGAATCCAGTTTCACTCATTTCCACTTCCATGCCACAGGCACTAATCGTTTTTAATTTTTCATTTAAGTCCTGTACATAATGTGATACTTCATGTTGATCAGCATGACGTAGTGCTTCTTCTAAAGCAATTTTGTTATCCATAAAATAAGTCCAGAAATTTTTAACACGATGTTTTAAATACATAATTTAACCCTCACTTGTTTTTAATAACATACAATATTTTGAAACGTTATATTCTTCATGTGTAATATTCCCCATTAAGCGAAAACCGAATTTCTCATAAATGGACACATGGTCAGATCGATGTGTTTCTAAGGCAACATCAAAATGATTCAATTTAGCATTTTGAATAACGGACTCAATCACTTTTGTTCCATAGCCTGCATGACGAGCTTCACGTTTCGTATAAAATAAGTCCACACTGTAATAATCTGCACTCACAAAATCCTTCATCCAAAAGCTTAAAAACATGTCAATACAATCAATGGCATGATGGATACTAGAAATTGAATGCACACCGAAGGCTAGTGGTATTAAAGAAAAAATAAATAACACATAGCGCAATCGCATCAGAATAGATGTATCAAGTGAACTATCATACACAACCATCACACTATTTAAATCACTAGAATCAGCAACAAAGTGACAAAATGGTCGGATTGCCTTTATATAATGACGGAAAAGATATGGTAAAGCCCATTTTCTTGATGTTTCAGATTTAAAGATTGTACAATACAGATCATCATAAAAATAGTTATCGGCGATCTGTTTATATAATCGATGTATTTCTTCATCTGTTAAATAATATACATTTTCAAGTCTCACGAACTTCACATCCATTTCTGTCTTTAATTATTATATCATATTTCTTTAATTACACACAAGTAAGGATTTTCACGTACTATTCCGCTTTGAATTTATTACGTAGTTTTTGTATAATTTTCTTTTCCATTCTTGATATCTGTACTTGTGAAACTTGAAATTGTTTCGCTATATCATCCTGTTTCATACCAAGTGTATAGCGATTATAAAGCAACATTTGTTCTCGTTGCGTAAGATTATGGATTTCTTGCATCAATGCCGTCTTTGATATGACATCTAGTTCCACATGGGCAGCAACTTGGTCTTCTAATAAGATATGAGAGCCATCGCTTTGGTAAACAGGTTCCTCTAGTGAGTAGATGAACTGATGCGCATCCATACAAAGAAGAACCTCATGCACATCCATATTCAGATTTATCGCAAGTTCTTGATAGGTCGGCTGTCGATGATGTTCTTGTACGAATCGTTCCATTTCCTGCATCACCTTATAATATCCCTCTTTTAATGAGCGAGAAATATGCATCTTTCCATCATCACGAAAATATCGTTTGATTTCGCCTATGATAATGGGAACCGCATAGGTTGAAAAGGTAACATCATATTTAAAGGAAAAGTGATTCAATGCTTTCATTAATCCGATACAACCTACTTGAAACAGTTCTTCCTTTGATGCCTGTCGATGTGAAAACCTTTTGATTAAGGAATATACAAGAGGCGTATTCTGCTTTACAAACTGTTCTTTTGCTTGCTCATCCCCTGCTTGAATCAATGGAATCAAAGATTCATTCGTTTGTTTGATTTGTTCCATGAATTCGCTTCTTCAATGTTACGACTGTCCCCTTACCAACTTCACTTTTAATATCAAAAGAATCGGAAAATGACTGCATAATCGTCATTCCCATACCACTTCTCTCTAAATGCTGTTTTGTCGTATACAGTGGTTGAAGTGCTTGTGAAATATTTTCGATTCCACAACCATGATCGGTAACCACAATTCGAATAAAGCTATCATCATAACTTACATCCACATCGATGATACCATCTTCTTTTCCTTCATATCCATGAATCATCGCATTGACTACTGCTTCCGCAAGCATGGTCTTAATTTCCATACAACTCTCTAGAGATAAATTTAATGGCATTAAAAATGCAATCACACTCGTGCGTATAAATGCTTCATTTTCCAACTGTGAGCAACAATGAATGGTCATCGCATTCATAGCTTCACCTCATTTCTTTGTTCCTGAATAAGCTGAAAAATACCACTCATTGCACATAGTTTACGATTCATCTTTGATAGATTACTAATCTTCATTGTGATATTTCGCTTTTGAAGTTGTTTATAGCGAGCAAGTAAAAAGCCAATACCTGTGCTATCTACAAAGCTTACTTCCTCAAAGTCAAATATCACCATCTTTGGTTTTGTAGTCTCAATGACCAAAATTGCTTCATCTTTTATGTTGGATACATGATAATTATCAAATTCACCATAAAAATAAAAATATAAAACTCCATCTTTTATCTGATAGTTCATACCATCCCTCCCGTGTTAAGGATAGCATAAATAAAAAGAGATAATTGAAATCCGACAAAGGTTCTTAGAAGTCGATAAAAAAAGACAAAAAAGCAGTTTGCTTTTTCATCCGAGAAAATCTAAAAATGCGATTTTTACATAATCAAAGAAGGACATGGTCTGTATTTCATCCGTAGCATAAAATGGAATATGTGTCTTATAACCATCACTCATAATTACCCGTGCATCCCCCATATATTGCCCTTTTTGAATGGGTGCTTGTTTGGTTTTCATAAAGTAATCGATGTGTTTAATCTTTGTTTGACTTCCTTTTTGAAAGATAATAACGACATCATCCTTGATCTTTAATCCTACTTGTTTTGGCTTTCCATTTTCGATTGTGATGTTTTTTAATACTTTACCTTTTGGATATACGATTCGTTGTTGATAACAAGAAAAGCCATAATTAAATAACTCTTTACATTCTTGATTACGAATGGAAGAATTCGGTTCATGCATCACTACCGCAATCATGCGCACAAGCCCTTTTTGTGCAGTAGCACAGATACAGGAACCTGCTTCTGAGGTAAATCCGGTCTTCAATCCATCGGCTCCAGGATATTGTTTTAATAATTTGTTCGTATTCACCAACCAAAAGGATTGAGGCTGATCTTGGCGTATATAGGAATCGTACAGGGATGTAATCGACAATAGTTTTTTGCCCCCTGTCCGCAACAATTCTTGTCCGATTCGCGCCATATCTTTCGCACACGAATAATGGTTCGCATCATGCAAGCCTGTGGCATTCATAAAGTGTGTATTTTCTAAACGTAACGCATTTGCTTTTTCATTCATTCGACGAACAAACGCCTCTTGCGTACCACTGACATGCTCGGCTAAAGCTACAATGGCATCATTTGCACTCGCAATACAAACACTTTTTATTAAATCATGAACAGACATTTCTTCATTTTCTTTAAGATAAATTTGACTTCCACCCATACTTGCCGCTACACCACTACATCGTACCTGTTCATCCCATCGAAGACTGCCATCTTTTAAATCCTCAAACAAAAGTAAAAGTCCCATCATTTTCGTCATACTTGCCGGATAATACTTTTCAAGTTCCCTCTTCTTAAATAAAACCTTACCCGTATGATATTCCATTAGATAGGCAGAGCCCGCTTGGCTTGCAAATGTAAAGTCTTGTTGATTAGCCTGAACTGGGATAAAAGAATACATAAAACAGACACTGATTATACACAGTATACAAATTTGTTTCATCTGTTCACCTCATTAACAGTGTATGATTAACTCCCTATTGTATGATAAAAAAAATAGATTGCCGCAAGCAATCTATTTGTAAATTCTATTTTCTGTGATAATAAGATCTAATCGAACATCATTTGCATCTGCATAGACCGTATCTACTTTTTGACAGGAGAACGCAACACCAATTTTTAAACAAGATGTCTGTTTTAAATAGCGATCATAATAACCTTTACCATATCCTAAGCGTTGATTATCCTTGTCAAAGGCAACCATTGGGATAACCATGACATCCAATGCACTTGGATTTACAATTTGTTGTGATGTCGGTTCATCAATACCGTATGAGTTCTTTTGAAAAACCGTTTGTTGATGACAAGCGACAAAGTCCATTTGATAATGTTCTTTAACAACGGGTAGATAATAGGTATCTAGCTCTAAGGATTGTAGTGAAACTTCACTACCAAAGCTTTGATAGATGGCTATATTGCCCTTTAAATAGGGTTTTAGCTGTTCTACAATACGCTGACTATATTCTAGCTGTTGCTCTTTGGTCAATGCATTTCGAGTCTGTAAAGCGACTTTACGAATTTCTCTTTTCATTATCCAATGGAATCGCTCATATCCAATTTTAACAATTGATTCAACTCAACTGCATATTCCATTGGTAATTCTCTTGTAAATGGTTCTAAGAATCCCATGACGATCATTTCCGTAGCCTGACCACGAGATAATCCACGGCTCATTAAATAGAACAATTGTTCCTCACTAATATTAGAAACCGTTGCCTCATGTTCAATCTGGCTTGTCTTATTTTTTGAGATATTTGTAGGGATTGTATCACTTCTAGATTCTTTATCTAGAATTAATGTATCACATTCTACCTTACTCTTTGCACGTTGTGCTTTTGGACCGTGAAGAACTAAACCACGATAGTTTACTTCCCCACCATTACGAGAAACGGATTTTGAGATGATTGTACTAGCAGTATCTTCTGCTAAGTGAATCATTTTTGCCCCAGCATCTTGTACCTGATCTTTTCCAGCAACCGCAATGGAAATACAAGTTCCCTTTGCTCTTGGTTCCGCTAAAATACATGCAGGATATTTCATATTCACACCAGAACCGATGTTTCCATCAATCCATTCCATGCTTCCATTTTCAAATACTTTTGCACGTTTTGTAACCAAGTTCACAATGTTGTTACTCCAGTTTTGTACTGTAGAATAACGACAACGCGCATTTTTATGTACGAAGATTTCAACAACTGCCGCATGCAAAGAATCTTTTGAATAAATTGGAGCTGTACATCCTTCTACATAGTGAACATCTGCACCTTCATCAACAATGATCAAGGTTCTTTCAAATTGTCCCATACGTTCTGTATTAATTCTAAAATAAGATTGTAAAGGTTTTTCTAAATGCACCCCTTTTGGTACATAGATAAAACTTCCTCCACTCCAAACACAGCTATTTAAAGCCGCAAATTTGTTATCAGAATAAGGCACTAATTTACCAAAGTATTCTTTAAAGATTTCTGGATGTTGTTTTAAAGCAGAATCGGTATCTAAGAAGATAACTCCCTTGCTTTCCACTTCTTCTAACATATTATGATAAACCGCTTCAGAATCATACTGTGTTGTAACACCAGCTAAGAATTCTTTTTCTGCTTCTGGAATTCCTAATTTATCAAACGTATCTTTGATTGTTTCAGGAACATCATCCCAGCTTTTTTCAGTACGATCACTTGGTTTAATATAATACGTATAGGCATCAAAATCTAAGTCCGATACATCTGGACCCCAATCTTGAATTGGCATTTTTTCAAACTGATGGAAGGCTTTTAAACGATATTCTAACATCCATTCCGGTTCCTGTTTGATTCTAGAGATTTCACGAATTGTATCCTCCGTTAATCCCTGTTTTGTTTTATATAAACTTGTATCCTCATCATGAAAACCATATTTATAGTCTTCAGTAGGAATCTTTACATCACTCATTATTCTTTAGCCTCACTTTCATCGATCAGCTCTTCGATGGCTTTCCAACCAATCGTAGCACATTTGATACGATTTGCTTGTCTACCAACATTATGAAAAGCTACGGCTTCTTGTAAAAGCTCAGAATCGTATTCACGACCATCAATCATCGCATAGTAATTTTCAATGATCTGTTTTGCTTCTTCTGTTGTTTTACCTTGTAACAATTCACTCATGATTGAAGTAGATGATGTAGAAATTGTACATGCTACTCCATCAAAGCGAATATCTTCAATTTTGCCATCTTTTATCTTTCCTTGTACATAAATATCATCAATACAAGATTCACTCGCCATATGTTTGGTATGGTATTCTTCATCTTCTTTTGTCAATTCATGATTACGAGGATATTCATAATGATCCATGATGATTGAACGCAATACCATTGGATCGTTTAATAAACTGCTCATCCTTAAGACCTCCTAAAAAAATATATCCAAGCAGGATTCCCTGTTCACTTGTTTACATACTTCCACAAAACGATCAACATCTTCTTTCGTATTGTAGAAATAAAAACTTGCACGTACCGTCGCTGCTGTTTTTAAAACTGCATTTAACAATTTTGCACAGTGTTGCCCACTTCTTACCGCAATTCCATTCGCATTAAAATAAGAAGCTGCATCTTGTGCAAACACATCTTTAATATTGAAAGTAATAATACCAGTATCATTATCTTCATTATATAAGATTACGTTTGGTATATCTTTTAATTGTTCAATCGCATAATCATGTAATTCTTTTTCATGTTCATGAATCTTATCCATCCCAATATTCTGTAAATATTGAATAGCGGCATGGAAACCAAACATCGCTTCTAGTGGTTGTGTACCACTTTCAAATTTATAAGGAGCTTCTTTTAAGGTATAAAGACCACAAGATTCAAAACGAGCATTGCTATCTCCACCTAATAAAAGAGGATCCATTTTATCTAACCATTCTTTTTTACCATATAAAACACCAATTCCAGTTGGCCCACACATCTTATGAGAAGAAAAAGCCATGAAATCACAATCAATGTCTTTTACATCTAACTTCATATGTGGTGCACTCTGGGCAGCATCCATCACAACGATTGCTCCATATTCATGAGCAAGAGAACAGATTTCCTTCATTGGTGCAATATACCCTAATACATTACCGACATGAGCCAATGCAACTACTTTCACACGATTGCTCATACAAGCTTTCACATCTTCTAAATGAATGCGCCCATCGGACTGTAATGGAATATATTCTAGTGTTGCCCCAGCTTTTTGCGCTTCACGCATCCATGGCAAAATACAAGAAGCATGTTCTGCTTCTGTTGTTAAAATAACATCGCCTTCTTTTAGAAGTTTAGAACCTAACCCAAAAGCAACCATATTTAAACCTAGGGTTGCTCCAGTGGTAAACACAACTTCCTTTTCATCTGCATGAATAAAAGAGGCAATATCTTTTCGTGTCATTGCATATTCCTGATCCACAAGATAACTTAGATCATAATCCCCACGATGTGCATTGGCACCATAGTTTTCATAATAGTTGACAACAGCATCGATCACCGGTCTAGGTTTTAATGTCGTTGCCCCATTATCCAAATAAACTAGTGGTTTATTTTGCATCTTTTTATGTTGTAACATCGGAAAATCTTGACGTATTGTTTCTACATTAAGCATGCAATCCCACTCTCTTTTCAATTTCATTTTTCATTTCATCCGCAAACTTGCGTTCCTTGAACAATTCACTAATTGGCATCAAATATCCTAATGTCAATAAGCCTAATGCTTGTTCACGAGATAATCCACGAGATTGTAAGTAATACAACTGATTTTCATCTGGTTGACCAACTGTTGTTGCATGACTTGCCTTTACGTCGTTTTCATCAATCAATAATACTGGTAATACCGTACTATTATGTTCATCGCTCAATGTTAAAACACGTGTTGTCTGGTGAGAGTTGCTTTCATGCGCTCCCTTTTTAATTTTACCAGTCGCTTCCATTGCGTAATGACCTTGGTCACGAACAATTGCATAGTTTTCCATAATTGATTCCGTATATGGTGAATCATGTGTACACAATAACGTAAATGTTTTATCTGCTTGCGCAATGCAGGCACTCTTTACATTGATACTAGCCCCTGATGCTAATAAATCAGAGTCTAAGGAAATAACAGACTCTCCATTTTCAATTTCCCAGAATGCGACTTTTAACTGTCCATCTTTATCAATTGACACGGTTTGACTCATGTTATTTTTTGATGTTCCTGTATTTTTCATTAGAAGTGTACAACGTGCACCTTCTTCTACATGAATATTCATATTTCTTTTTACATCCATCCCTTGATACTCAAGCAAAATCTCTTGTTCAACACGTTTGCTAATGACAAGGTTGATGTTTGTATCTTGTTCTGTTAAGACAAGATGTTCAAATCCAGATTCTGTAAAACGTAAATCCATAATTACGCCCCATGACTGTTTGCAGCACATTGTTGTAAAAGTTCTACTTTTTTCTTTTCTTCTTTTACAACATGAACATCGTATTCGTCTTCAATCCAGTCATATCCTTCCTGGTCAATCTTTTCAACTAGTTCACTTCCACCACTAACAACAATGCGTCCATCTACTAATACATGTGCATGTGTTGGTTTTAATAAATCAAGGAAACGAGCATAGTGACTAACAACAACAAGACCCATCTTTTGTTCTTCTTGCATTCCATGAATCGCATTTGCTACGATTTTTAATGCATCAACATCCAATCCAGAATCGATTTCATCAAGCATAGCCATACTTGGTTTTAACATCTTCATCTGAACGATTTCATTTCTTTTCTTTTCTCCGCCAGAGAATCCTTCGTTTAAGAAACGATGTGCAAGATCCGGTTTCATTTCCATTTCCTTAATCGTTTTTTCCATATCTTTAATAAAGCTAAACAAAGGAATTGGACGTTCTCTTCTAGCATTCATAGCAGCACGTAAGAAGTCAGAGTTTGTTACTCCACTAACTTCGCTTGGATATTGCATTCCTAAGAATAATCCAGCTTTGCTTCTTTCGTCTACTTCCATCGCTAAAACGTCACGACCATCAAGTGTAATACTTCCTTGTGATACATGAAATTTAGGATTTCCCATAATAGCAGCTAATAATGTACTTTTCCCATTACCATTAGGGCCCATTAAAGCATGTGTTTCATTTTCATTTATAACAAGGTCTACACCTTTTAAAATTTCTTTTCCATCTACATCGACGTGTAAATTCTTAATTTCCAAACAACTCATAACTACCATCCTTCTTTCAAACATTTATATCATAACAAATTTAAAAAAATATCTCAATTCAAACGATTATAAATTTTCTATATATTATATATGGAAATCAGCAATTAAATTAAAAAATTAATAAATTGCATTTTACTAACAAATTTATTATAATGTAAGAGTATACACTTAGGAGGAACATTATGATTGAAACATTGAAAAAACAATGGTTCGTCGTACTGATTGCGATCATTTTCATCGGCTTTACAGTATTTATTATCTTTGATACAAATAAAGATAAATTACCTGGTAAAAGCGTTGATAGAAAAGATGTTATCGCAAGTATCGATGGAGCCGATATTACAGCTGATCAGCTGTATGACAACATGTATTCTTTAAGTGGAGGTAATTCATTGGTTTACCTTCGTTTCCAATCTGCTGTTGTAGATGCAAGCATCAAAGAAACAGATGAAATCAAAGAAACTACAAAACAGATTCAAGATTACGTGACACAACAAGCACAATCACAAGCACAAAGCGTTGGTATGTCAGCGGATGACTACATCACAGCTACAATTTCTAAAAATGGATTCCACGCAGATGAATTTGAAGATTATTGCCGTGTACAAGCAAAATTATTCAAAATGCACGATGATTATCTAGCAAAACACATGGATGAATTATTTAGACCAATGGCGGAAAAGAATGATGGTAGAATTGTTTCTCACATTCTTGTTATGATGAAAGATGCAAAAAATCCAACTGAAGAAGAAATGAAAGTTGTAAAACAAATCGAAAAAGATTTAGAAACTATGAGTTTTGCTGAAGTTGCGAAAAAACATGCTGCTACAGGAGATGGTAGCGCAAAAGATGGTGGTTACCTAGGTTACATGGATAAAAACACACAATTCGTTGACAGCTTCAAAAAACAAGCATTAAGCATGGAAAAAGGCGAAGTTAGCGGTTGGGTAAAAGAAAGTAACCAAAACTACAATGGATGGCACTTAATCAAAGTTGAAGAAACTGACGTAGATGCTATGTTAAAAGATAAAAAAGCAAAAGATTCTATTAATCAAGCAATTAATATGGCAAATCCAGATTTAACAAACAAAATGATTACAGATGCAATGAAAAAATTAGATATCAAATATGCAAACAAAGACGTTCAAAAAGAAATCGAAAGTTTCTTAAACGTGAAATAATAAGGAGGCATGGAAATGAAAAAATTAAGTTTAGTATTATGTGCATTCGCCATGCTGATTACCTTATCAGGATGTAAAGATGCAAGAGCAGAAATTTCAAACGGAAATGAAGAATTTGTAAGTGTTGAAGGTGTAAGCATCACAAAAGATGATATCTATCAATTATTAAAAGCAAATGCTGGTAATACAACAATTACTATGATTCAAGAAGAAATCGCTAAAAAAGAAGATATCAAATTAACAGATGATATGAAAAAAGAAGCGAAAAAGAGCTTAAAAGAATTGAAAAAATCATTTGGTGGAGATGAAGCATTCAAATCTGCTTTAAAACAATATGGTTTTAAAGATGAAAATGACTACTTAGAAAAAGCTAGCTATCCAGCAATGAAAACTTCTGCATTAATGAAAAAATATGCAACAGAAAACAAAAAAGCGGTATTTGAAAAATACCATCCAGTAAAAGCAGTTGTTATTCAAGCAGAATCAAAAGAAAAAGCAACTTCTGCTTTAGAAGCATTAAAAAATAATGAAACTCCTAAACAGATCGTAGCTGACTATGGTAAAAAAGAAGTATTTGATGGTTCTGAAAAAGTTTATTACTTAAACTCAGGATTACCTGCTGTTGTATTTGACAAAATTGCCGCAACAACAAAAGCTGGTGTGATTGATGAAGTCATCGAAGATGCTGGAACACAAAGCTTCTTCGTTGTTAAAATCGTAAACTTAGATCCAGAAAAATATAGTGAAGAAGCAATTGATGCAATCTCTAAAGGTTCTGGTGAATTAAATAACGATATGTTAAAACACTACTTGAAAAAATACAATTTCACAATTTATGATATTGATATTTACAATCAAGTAAAACGTATTAACGAAGGATTCATCGTTCAAAAATAATAAAAAAGGCACAGGTTATCCTGTGTTTTTTTTATCCCTATTTTACTTAAAATCTGTTATAATAAATACTATAGAAAGGATGATTCTCATGTGTATTTTTTGTAAAATCATAAATAATGAAATTCCTTCATATAAAATCTATGAAGATGAAACAGTAATGGCATTTTTAGATATCTCACAGGTCACAAAAGGTCATACCCTAGTCATTCCAAAGCAACACTACGCAAACTTTCTAGAATGCGATCCTACCGTGTTACAGCATATGACAGTGGTTGCCCAAACACTTGCGGTAAGACTGAAAGATGTTCTACATGCTGAAGGAATGAACATTTTAAGCAATGTAAACGAAGTTGCAGGACAAAGCGTACCACACTTCCACATTCACTTAATTCCTCGCTACAGTGAACAAGATGCGTGTGTCATCGAATTTAAGCCAAGCGAAGAACAAGATTTACAAGCATTAGCTACACAATTAAAAAAATAAGATACAATGCGTATCTTATTT
>SAMEA104404106__coassemble_2174_pt1 | contig 12977 bp, 12 predicted proteins | sample SAMEA104404106__metabat2_high_PE_075 | metagenome-assembled genome bin SAMEA104404106 (sample SAMEA104404106) | Balaenoptera acutorostrata
TAAAAAAGGATACAACACATTTATCACAACATATGGTGGAAATCCTGTTAAAGATAATCCTAAACCTAAACCTAAACCTAAACCTAGTTCAAAACCAAAGCCTAAACCAAAACCTGTAGAATTCCATGTTGGTGACTGGGTTGGAGTTAAACAAGGAGCTAAGGATTTTAACGGCAATCCTGCAGGTGGAGTAGTTCGTGGAAAAATCTATTATACACTTGATGAATTAAAAGGTGATCGTGCCGTATTGGATATCCCTGGCATTTGCACACCGTTCCGCACAAAAGATTTGTTTAAATAAGAATAAAACCTCATCCGTAAAGGGTGAGGTTCTTTTTTTATGATTTAATAATATGATTTTGCTTTATCGGACTAAATCGGACTAAATTGTTCTAACATGCAAAATTTTAGATTTTTGCACGTTATTTTGTTTGTTTAGCTTTGTCAATAGTTGCTTGCATTGCCTCTCGTATCACTTGCGATTGTTTGATGTTTAAGGTTTTGAGTGCTGCTTTAAACTCATCTACAAATTCACTTTTGTACTGGGAACCAACACTTTTCATGTTTTTTTTATTCCAATCATTTTGATATTGTTGCTGATTGAATTTTTCTGACATTCTATTTCCCTTCTTTCATTGAATAAAAACCTAAAAGCATAAGAATAATGCCTAATAACCAATATGTTTTGAATAAGGTTAAAATGATACCTAAAAACAGGATAACTATTTTTATTTCTTTTTTCATAGATAAATGATATAATTTAGATGGTAAGAAGAAGAGTTTAACTCTTCCTCTTATTACGCTTCTTGTTGCTGATAAATCTTGATCCGATGTACGCAGCAATAAGAGTTGCGATTGGTTGAGCGAAGTTATTGAATATTTCGCTCATTTTTTTTATATCATCTAAATTCATATCACAAACCTCCTTTCTTATTACATATATATTATAACATACTATACATAGTATGTAAAGAAGTTTCTTCGATTTATACGGAAATTAAAACGAAAAAACTCTAAAATCAGTGTTATTTAAAGTATTGTAAAGTACAGTGAAGTACAATGAAATACATTCAAAGTACGATAGAATGCAATGATATACATATAATATTTATATGAAAGATAAAATCCCGCCATCTCCACCAATAAGATTGTAAAGCTCTTGAAAAAGAGCTTTTTTTAATACTGTATCTAAAAGAATGATTAGATATGAATGTAAATACAAAAGTGAATCTTAATATCCAAAAAGAGGGAGTTATTGGATATATAAAGAATATTTTTGTAGTATAATAAATATTAAATATAAAAAAATAGGATTTTTGTTATTTAAATCATGAAATTACTAGTTTAAATACAAAATATATTGATTTTTTTATATTTTATGGTAATTATAATAATAAGGGAGGATGATTTTATGGAATATATTAGTTTGAAAAATTTATATCATATTAATGAGGTAGAATGTAATAACTTATATAATAAACGTTTTGAAAGTGAATCTTCTAGAAAATTAGGGATTAAATTACATGATATGGAATGTTTTTATATTATGAATGAGGAAATTTTGAATTTAATCACAAAGATACTTGAGATTAATAATTGGATTGAAAATGCTTTGAATGATAAGTTGTTACCATCTACTTCCAAAGAATACGTTATTCTATCATCTTTAGTCGAGGAAATACGCAGTTCTAATAAAATAGAAGGAATTTATAGTACAAGAAAGGAAATTCAAGAAATCGTTACGGATGAAGATGAACCAAAGAACTTTAAAAGATTTTATGGAATGGTTAAGAAATATCAAAGAATTATGAGCTATGAATTTCAAGATGTCACTACTTCATCGGACATTAGAAACTTGTATGATGAAATTTTATTAGAAGATGTTATAAAAGAAGATGAAAAGGATGCTCCTGATGGTGTTATTTTTAGAAGTCATGAAGTTGGTATTTGTTCAGGAACAAAAACAATTCATAAAGGTGTAAATGATGAAAAAAAGATTTTAGAAATGATGGATCGAGCTTTACAAATTTTAAACAATGATAATATTAATTTTTTAATTAAAATACCAATTTTTCATTATTTGTTTGAATATATTCATCCATTTTATAATGGAAATGGTAGAATGGGAAGATTTTTGGCTAGTGGTTACTTGTCAAAAAACTTAAATATATTATGTGCATTTCAATTATCCATTGCTTGTTTACACAATAGAAAACAGTATTACGATGCTTTTAAATTGACTAATGATATTAGGAACAAGAGTGATTTAACTGTTTTTATTATTAATTTTCTAGAAATATATTTATTGGGATTACAAGAATTGAAAAGAACGATAACTGATACAAGTATCAAATATCATGGCTTGAAACAAAAATTAGATCATCATATTGATAATCAATATATAGTATTTGCTAATATGTTATTAGAAGCTACGATTTTTCGTTTTGAAACATTTACTATGTCAGATTTAAAAGAGATTACTAGTCATGCGGTTCCTACAATAAAAACCATGATTAGTAATATTAATAAAGAACAAGAGATTATTTTAATTGATAAAAAAAGTAGGCCATATAAATATTCGATTAATGTTGATTTGGTTTCTGAATTATAATTGAACTATGAGGAATATGTGACGATTACGGTGACAATGAAAATTGCGATAACCTATCATTTAATTCTTCATCTTGAAGGGATCATTATCGCTATGTTAGCAAAATGTGGTATGTCATAAATTGAATGAATTTAGAAGATACTTTATGAACGAGAAATCATGTACGAGCATGGTTTCTTTTTTTGTACCAAAATAATGTCTATATTTTCGTATAAACTATGTGAAAAATATCACGAGTAATTTGACATTGTGTGTAGATTCACTTGTGAAAAAACACACGTATTAAGATAGTGTTAATGTATGCGCAATCAACACTTTTATTAAGTTAAGATAAAATCATCTTAACAAAATACTTATAACAAACCCCGTCTGCTAACACTACATTAATTTAATTAATGCTATGATTTCAGCCAGGAGGTGAAGGGCAGTGATGGACGTTTTGATGATTGCAATTTTATTTGCTTCCTTTGCAGCAGTATGGATGTTGATCGAATGGTGTCATGATCAAATTGATAGCGATCATTAATGAGGAGGGGTTTTTATGCTATTTTTGACGATCTTAATTTTATTTTTAAGTGCGTACCTAGTGTATGCGTTAGTACATCCAGAAAAGTTTTAATACAAGGAGATTAAATTTATGCTACAGATTACTTTATCAATTTTAATATACATACTATTAGTTATTCCAGTTGGAATCTATATGTATCATATTGCAGCACACAAACATACGTTCGCTGATCCAGTATTTGATAAAATCGATGCAGGTATTTATCGCGTATGTGGTGTTGATGTAAAAAAAGAAATGAATTGGAAACAGTATGCCGTTGCGTTGTTAGCAACAAATGCTGTTATGGTATTTATCGGATATGCCGTATTGCGTTTACAACAATTCTTATTCTTTAATCCAAATGGTATTGAAAATATGGAATCAACATTATCTTTCAATACAATTATTTCATTTATGACAAACACAAACTTACAACACTATTCAGGTGAAAGTGGATTAAGTTATTTCTCACAGATGGTTGTCATTACATTTATGATGTTCGTATCTGCTGCTAGTGGTTATGCAGCATGTGTTGCTTTCATTCGTGGATTAGCAGGAAAAACGAAAACAAATGTTGGTAACTTCTTTGAAGATTTAGTAAGAATTACAACAAGAATTTTATTACCATTCTCTATTATTGGAGGATTGTTACTTGTATGGCAAGGTGTTCCACAGAACTTTGGTGAAAACATCGTTGTTCAAACATTAGAAGGAACTTGCCAAGTGATTGCGACAGGACCGGTTGCAGCATTAGAAATTATTAAACACTTAGGAACAAATGGTGGTGGTTTCATTGGAGCAAACTCATCTACACCAATTGAAAACCCAACAATTATCACAAACTTAATTGAAATGTACTCTATGATGATCTTACCTGGTGCATGTGTTATCACATTTGGAAAAATGGTTTCTGAACGTAAAAAAGCACTTGCAGCTAAGAAATCTTCATTAACAGCAAAATTCTTCGGTAAGGAAGGAAGAAGTATCTTTGCTGCTATGGGTATTTTATTCTTAATCGGTGTTGCTTTATGCTTCTGGGCTGAAAGCAATGGAAATCCTATTTTCTCATCTTTAGGACTTGAAAATACAGTTGGTAATATGGAAGGTAAAGAAATGCGTTTTGGCATTGCTCAATCTAGTTTATTTACAACTGTTACAACATCCTTTACAACAGGTACTGTTAACAACATGCATGATACCTTAACACCAATTGGTGGAATGGTTCCATTATTACATATGATGTTAAATGTTGTCTTCGGTGGTAAAGGTGTTGGATTGATGAACATGATCATCTATGCAATCCTTGCGGTATTTATCTGTGGATTGATGGTTGGTCGTACACCTGAATACTTAGGTAAAAAAATCGAAGGAAAAGAAATGAAGCTTGCTGCTTTATGTATTATTATCCACCCATTATTAATTCTTGCATTTAGTGCTTTAGCAATTAGCTTAACACAAGGATTAGATGGAATCACAAACCCAGGTTTCCATGGATTAACACAGGTATTATATGAATATTCTTCATCTGCAGCCAACAATGGTTCTGGATTTGAAGGATTAGCGGATAATACATATTTCTGGAATATCACAACTGGACTTGTTATGTTCTTCGGTCGTTATTTATCCATTGTTATTCAATTAGCAATTGCAGGATCATTGATGAAAAAGAACGAAGTCAATGCATCAAGTGGAACGTTACAAACAAGTACGCTTTCATTTGCAGTTATCTTAGTATTTGTTGTTTATATTTTTGCCGCATTGACATTCTTCCCAGCATTGTCATTAGGACCAATTGCAGAGCACTTGACACTGTGGGCTTAAGGAGATTGAATTATGAGAAATAAAGGAAAACAAAAGATGTTTACAAAGGATTTGATGAAGCAAGCTTTCGTTGGAAGTTTCCAGAAATTAAATCCAAGATATATGATGAAAAATCCAGTTATGTTCGTTGTAGAAATTGGATGTGTCATCACAGCACTTTTAACAATTTCACCAAACCTATTTGATTCAGGTAATGATGATTTACGTTTATATAACTTCATCGTTACAGTAATCTTATTTATCACTGTATGGTTCGCAAACTTTGCGGAATCCATCGCAGAAGGTAGAGGGAAAGCACAGGCTGCTAGTTTAAAGAAAACACAAACAGAAACAGAAGCACACATTATTGGTGAAGACGGAAACATGAGTGTTGTTTCTAGCAGTGAATTGAAAAAAGGAGACGTTATCTTCGTTGAAGCAGGACAAGTTATTCCACAAGATGGAGAAGTCATTGAAGGATGTGCATCCGTTGATGAATCAGCCATCACTGGTGAATCTGCTCCTGTTGTAAGAGAGAGCGGTGGAGACTTCTGTAGTGTTACTGGTGGTACAACCGTTGTATCTGACTGGTTAAAAATCCGTGTTACATCAGAACCTGGAAACAGCTTCTTAGATCGTATGATCGCATTAGTAGAAGGTGCTTCTAGACAAAAAACTCCAAATGAAATTGCCTTGAATACATTACTTGTATCTTTAACAATCATCTTCTTAATTGTGATTGTATCTCTTTATCCAATGGCAATGTATTCAAATATTACCGTATCCATTTCTACATTGATTGCCTTGATGGTATGTTTAATCCCAACAACAATCGGTGGTTTATTATCTGCAATCGGTATTGCGGGTATGGACCGTGTTACTCGTTTTAATGTAATCGCAATGTCAGGGAAAGCAGTTGAAGCTTGTGGTGACGTTGATACTATGATTCTTGATAAAACAGGAACAATCACATATGGAAATCGTATGGCATCTGAATTCTATGAAGTTGAAGGTGTTGATAAAGACGAAATGATTCGCTGTGCAGCTTACACTTGCTACCATGATGAAACTCCAGAAGGAAAATCAACATTAGATTTAGCGAAAACATTAGTAACATTAGAAGAACCAAAAATTGTAGAAACATTAGAATTCTCAGCTCAAACACGAATGAGTGGTATCGATCTTGCCGATGGAACAAAAATCCGTAAAGGGGCAAGCGATGCAATTATTAAATATGTAGAATCTCAAAAAGGAAAAATCCCTGCTGATTTAAATCAGATTGTGGAAAATATTTCCGTATTAGGTGGTACACCATTAGTTGTATGTAAAGATGCACAAGTATTAGGTGTTATCTACTTAAAAGATACTGTAAAACCGATGATGAAAGAACGTTTCGCTCGTTTACGTGCAATCGGTATTAAAACAATTATGTGTACAGGGGATAACCCATTAACAGCTGCAACAATCGCACAAGAAGCTGGTGTTGATGGATTTATCGCAGAATGTAAACCAGAAGACAAAATCGATGTCATCAAAAAAGAACAAGCCGAAGGTAAAATTGTTGCGATGACAGGAGATGGTACAAACGATGCGCCAGCTCTTGCACAAGCAAACGTTGGTTTGGCTATGAACTCTGGTACAAATGCCGCTAAAGAAGCTGCCAACATGGTTGACTTAGATAGTGACCCTACAAAAATTCTTGAAGTTGTTGAAATTGGTAAACAGTTATTGATTACTCGTGGATCTTTAACTACATTCTCAATCGCAAACGATATCGCTAAATACTTCGCGATTCTTCCTGCAATGTTCATGAGTGCAATTCCTGCATTAAAAGTTATGAACATCATGAACTTATCAACTTCATTCAGTGCAATCTTATCAGCATTGATCTTCAACGCCGTCATCATTCCATGCTTAATTCCATTAGCAATCAAAGGTGTTAAATACAAACCAATGTCTTCTGGAAAAATGTTAGCAAGAAATATGATGATCTATGGTTTAGGTGGTGTTGTTACACCATTCATCGGTATTAAATTAATTGACTTATTAATTGCTCCATTGTTAGCAGTTATTGGTTTATAAGGAGGAATATAAGAATGAAGAAAGTAACTAGTAAAAACGGTTTTCAAACAATAAAACAAGCATTTACCGTATCGGTCGCTTTAATGGTAATCTGTGGATTTTTATTTCCTCTAGCATTAAGTGGTTTATCAAGCATTATTTTCCCAGAACAAGCAAACGGTAGTCTTGTTTATGCAAACGGAAAAGCAATTGGTTCAGAACATGTAGGACAAGAATTTACAGAAGATTACTTCATGAAAGGACGTCCTTCTGCTTACCATTACAATACATACAAAGAAGATGAACAAGGAAATCAGACATATTTAGATGGAAGTGAATTCGCTGGTTTATCTTCTGGTTCTAACAACTATGGAAACTCAAACCCTGCTTTAAAAGAACGTATTGAACAGGATATTGAAAAAGTATTAGAAGCAAATCCTGGATTAACAAGAGAAGATATTCCAGTTGATCTTGTGACTGCATCTGGTTCTGGTTTAGATCCACACATCTCTGTTGCATCTGCCAAGGTTCAAATTCTTATGATCGCAGAAGCATCTGGATTAAGTGAAGATGCATTGAATAAAATTGTTGCAGACAATACAGAACAACCATTGTTTGGTGTATTTGGTGCAGAAACAGTAAATGTTTTAGGTGTAAACGTGGATATCGCTGAAGCGATGGGACTTATTAAATAATAAGTTTTAACCGAGGTAAAACATGCAGGCGAAATTGAGCTCTTCTCTCTTGTTTAAAGCACTTAAACAAGATAAGAAAAAAGGGTCACTGAAAATCTTCTTCGGGTATGCAGCTGGTGTAGGGAAAACCTACGCCATGCTTCGTGCTGCCCACCAAGCAAAAGAAAAGGGTATTGATGTTGTTATTGGATATGTAGAACCACATGCAAGAAAAGATACGCAAGCCTTAACGGCGGGATTAGAGAGCATCCCAACAAGAGAAGTTGCATATCATACGATGACGTTACAGGAATTCGATCTAGAAAAAGCACTAGAGCGAAAACCAGAACTGATTCTTGTTGATGAGTTAGCACATACCAATGCACAAGGAAGTACACACTTAAAACGATATCAGGATGTTGAAGAACTGTTAAAAGCAGGGATTGATGTTTATACGACCATCAATGTACAACATATTGAAAGTTTAAATAACCACATTGAATCCATCACTGGAATCTGTGTAAAAGAACGTATTCCAGATTCTGTTTTCCAACAAGCAGATCAAGTGGAAATTGTGGATATTGAACCCGTTGATCTATTAGAACGTTTAAAAGCAGGAAAAATCTATCGTGAACGACAGGCAAAGAACGCGTTAAATAATTTCTTCACACTAGAAAATTTAACCGCTCTAAGAGAGATTGCCTTACGTTGTTGTGCCGATCAGATCAATCTTGTAAGTGAGGATTCCGGTATCAAGAGTCATGATTATTACCATACGGAAGATCATATTCTTGTCTGTTTATCCGCATCTCCAACAAATGATAAGATCATACGTACCGCATCTCGTATGGCGGACGCATTCAAAGGGAAATTTACGGCTTTATATGTGGAAACAAGTGACTTTGCGGACATGGAACAAGAAGATCGTACAAGACTTCGCTCCCATATTCGTTTAGCGGAACAACTAGGTGCAAATATCGAATTGCTTTATGGAGATGATGTATCCTATCAAATTGCAGAATATGCGAAAGTAGCCCGTGTTTCAAAAATTGTCTTGGGTCGTAGCAATACGAAAAAATCCATGTTTCATAAAACGAATCTGGTTGAACAATTAATTAAATTCTCACCAGATTCCGATATTTATATTATTCCTGATACAGAAAACGCAAAACCATATGAACGTAAAAAACAGTTTGATAAAACAGAATTAGAACTACGTAAAATTGACGTTGTGACAATTCTTTCGGCAATTGTATTATCAACCGTGTTATGTTTCATTTTAGATTATCTAAAGGTTATGCAAGAGAATGGAAGCATTATTTATATGCTTGCGATTCTTATTGTATCCATTGTAACCAGTAACCGTTTTTATAGTATACTGACTACGATTATCAGTGTCGGATTATTTAATTATCTCTTTATCGATCCAAAATATAACTTTCATATTTACAATCAAGAATATATCTTAACCTTCGTCATAATGATGATTGCAGCCATTATGACAAGTACGATTTCAAGTCGTTTAAAGAATCATGCGAAACAATCTGCAGACGTAGCGTACAAGGTAAAGGTATTACTTGAAGTAAATCAATTGTTACAAAAAGCGGATACGAAAAAAGAGGTAATGGAAGTAACAGCAAATCAGGTCATGAAATTAGTGAACAAGGAAGTCGTGTTCTATTTAACCGATGGACATACACTTTCAAACCCTGTGATTTTTTCTGAACATGACATGCCGACCATCACGGAATCAGAAATGCAAAAAGAAAAAGCTGTTGCCTTATGGGTGCTTAACAACAATAAACATGCAGGTGCATCGACACAAACCCTTTCTAACGCAAGTTGTTTATATCTGTCCATTCGTCGAAATGATCAGGTATATGGCGTGCTTGGAATTCACTTAGAAAAAGAAAAATTAGATACGTTTGAAAAGAATGTATTGTTGTCTATTTTAGGTGAATGTGCCTTAGCACTTGAAAATACAAATGAAACGATAAGTGAAGCCTAATCACTTATCGTTTTTATTTACTAACCTAGTGGAAATATCACAAGCTTTCTTTTTATTTTTTTGTATAAGAATATAAATATTTAGCAAGATATCTATGTTATAATGAGAAAAAAGAATAGGATGGATGAAACATGAATAAACCATTAACTATGAATTATCGACTTGCGGAAGCCATTAAGCAGGTGATGAAAACAAAACCTTTAGATAAGATCACGGTTACCGATATTGTTGAAGTTGCCAAGACGACAAGACAATCCTTTTATCGCCACTTTCAAGATAAATATGATTTGGTCAATTGGTACTTTGAGCGCTTAGCAGAAAAATCATTTAAATTGCTTGGTATCCAATATACCCTTAGAGAAGGCTTGATTAAAAAGTTTGAATTCATTGAACAAGAACGAAACTTTTTCTCTCAGGCGTTTTTATCAAAAGATCACAATTCTTTGATGCGTTATGACTATCAATGTATATTTGAGTTTTACAAACACTTATTAGAACAGAAACAGGGACCTTTATCAAAAGAGCTTGTGTTCTTATTGGAGATGTATTGTGAAGGCTCTATTTATATGACGGTTAAATGGGTGTTATCCACAACACCAGAGAAGCCAGAAGTCATTGTTGATCTACTCATTGAAGCCATGCCACAACAAATTAAAACCATTCTATTTGATGAATCATAACCAATGTTACACTTTCTTATTTTTGTCACTTGCATCCTTTGTGAAATCGTTTACAATTAAATTGAAAGTACATAATAGGAGGAATAAAATTATGGTTAATCGTTTTATGTTGAATGAAACAAGTTATCACGGAGCAGGAGCAATCAAAGAAATCATTACAGAAGTAAATGCTCGTGCATTCAAAAAAGGTTTAATTGTTACCGATGCTGACTTGGTTCGTTTTGGTGTTGTAAAGAAAGTTACAGATTTATTGGATGAAGCTGGAATGCCTTATGCAATCTATGATAAAGTAAAAGCAAATCCAACCGTAAAAATGATTCAAGATGGTGTAGAAGCATTCAAAACAGAAGGTGCTGATTACATTATCGCAATCGGTGGTGGTTCTCCACAAGATACAGGAAAAGGAATTGGGGTAATCATCAACAACCCTGAATTCGCAGATGTTGTATCCTTAGAAGGAGTTGCACCTACAAAAAATAAAGCAGTTCCTATGATCGCTGTTGCGACAACTGCAGGTACTGCTGCTGAAACAACTATTAACTATGTTGTTACAGATGAAGAAAAACGTAGAAAATTCGTTTGTGTTGACCCTCATGATATCCCAGTTGTTGCGGTTGTTGACCCAGATATGATGTCAAGTATGCCAAAAGGTTTAACAGCTTCTACAGGTATGGATGCTTTAACACATGCGATTGAAGGATATACAACATTAGCTGCTTGGGAATTAGCAGATACATTAAACTTAAAAGCAATTGAATTAATCTCTCGCTCTTTACGTTTAGCTGTTGAAAATGATCCAAAAGGTCGTGAAGATATGGCTTTAGGACAATATGTTACAGGTATGGCATTCTCTAACGTTGGTTTAGGTGTTGTTCATGGTATGGCTCACCCATTAGGTGCATTCTATGGTACTCCACACGGTGTTGCCAATGCGGTATTACTTCCATATGTTATGGAATTCAACAAAGATTACACAGGAGAAAAATTCCGTGAAATCGCTCGCGCAATGGGTGTTGAAGGTGTCGATGAAATGTCACAAGAAGAATATCGTGCAGCTGCAATCAACGCTGTTAAACAATTATCATTGGATGTAAACATTCCACAAACATTAAAAGAAATCGGTGTTAAGGAAGAAGATTTACCTGCATTAGCAGAAGCTGCTATGGCAGACGTTTGTACAGGTGGAAACCCTCGTCCTTGTACATATGATTTAGTATTAGAAGTTTATAAAACTGCATTCTAATTGCTACTTACCGGGTTCTCTTTTCCACAATGTTGGAAAGGAGAACTTTTTTTTATTGAAACTGAAAAAAAGTTCATGTTAAAATAGGAATGCGTTAGCAACATTGGAGGATCATATGGGAATAAAAATTGTATTTTTTGATATTGATGGTACATTAATATCGCAACAGCATATGTATATTACAGAAGAAGTTATTTCAGAGTTTACGCGTTTACAAGATAAGGGAATTAAGATTTGTATTGCCACAGGAAGACATTCATCAGAAATTGAACATCTACGTTTGGATCAACAGTTTCCATTTGATGCTTATGTAACACTGAATGGCAATTACTGTTATCAAAAGGGTCATGTTATTTATTCAAATCCAATCCCAAAAGAGGATGTTGAAAACTGCGTGTCATACGTAGAAGAACATCATTTGGGTTGTTTATTTGTGGAGCATGATTATATGTATGTCAATCGCATTACGGATATCTTCCGCAAGATTCAAGAATTGGTTGGTGCCGATGAGCCAACAATCGATTCCTCTTCACGTGCATTGACAAATGATATTTATCAAATCAGTCCGTTCTTTATTGATCAAGAACTACAAGGGATGATGGATCGAATGCCACATGCAAAAGCAACCTCTTGGCATCCATTAGGATATGATGTTATTCATCGAGAAGGTGGAAAACATATCGGTATCAAACATGTATTGGATTACTTTGGCTTTACAGCAGAGGAAGCCATGGCATTTGGCGATGGTGAAAATGATATCGACATGCTAGATTTTGTCAAACATTCCGTGGTTATGGGAAATGCCCATGATCGTGTAAAAGAACATGCGGAATTCGTAACCAAAGATGTCGATCATCAAGGAATTGAACATGCCTTCGCGCATTATAAATTATAAGAAAATGTAGGTTTTCCATTCTGAAATTAATTTTTTATATAAGCATAAATAAATTAAAAGTAAAGAATTGTATTATATTTTTTTTAGCATTATAGTAAGTAAGCTATTAGTAGGAGGTATTTATCATGGATAGTATGTTTGTGTTAAATAAAAAAGCACTTGCTAGTCAGGTTGCTGAAAAATTAGATTATAAAAAGAAAGATGTTGCTGAAGTGATTGACGCTGTATTTGAAGAAATCACACATCAGCTACAAGAAAATAAAGGTGTCGATATTACTGGTTTTGGTAAATTTGAAGTAATCGAACGTGCAGCTAGAGAAGGAATCAACCCTTCCACAAAAGAAAGAATCACAATCGCTGCTACAAAATCACCAAAATTTAAAGCAAGCAAAGCTTTAAAAGATGCAGTGAAAGACTAATGAAAACAATAAAAAAGAACTCACGAAGAGTTCTTTTTT
>SAMEA104404106__coassemble_2187_pt1 | contig 12887 bp, 9 predicted proteins | sample SAMEA104404106__metabat2_high_PE_075 | metagenome-assembled genome bin SAMEA104404106 (sample SAMEA104404106) | Balaenoptera acutorostrata
TATAATGACAACCAAAAAAATATAAAATGTAAGCGCAAACATTGATGTTACAAGAGCATGATAGTATAATAAAGGTAACAAATAGGAGGTCACTTTTATGGAAGAAAAAACAATCATTACGATCAGCCGAGAGTTTGGAAGTGGCGGTAGAGAAATTGGTAAAAAGCTGGCTGAACAATTAGGCTTTGCATTTTATGATAAAGAGTTAATTGAAATTGCCGCAAAAGAAAGTGGTATGGATAAGGAATTGTTCGCAGAAGATGATACGCGTACAAGCAGAGGTTTTCATCTCCTTGGGGCAATTGGATTTTCACTAGGTGGACCACTTACCGCGATTACAGAATTATCTTTGAATGATCGTTTATTCTTAGTTCAATCACAGGTTATTGAACAAGTGGCAGCACAGGGAAATTGTGTCATTGTTGGTCGTTGTGCAGACTATGTACTTCGCGACAATAAAAATGTATTAAATGTATTCATCCATGGAAATATGGTTGATAAGAAAGAAAGAGCGATTCATTCTTATGAAGTTGATGAACGCGATATTGAAAATTCAATTCGTAAGATTGATAAACATCGTGCAAATTATTATGATTACTACACAGACTGTACATGGGGAGATGCAAATAATTACGATATCTCTATTAACTCTAGTACCTTTGGTATTGATGGTTGTGTAGAAATTATTAAATCTTTGTGCAAAGGAAAAACACTATAATAAAAGAAAGACAAGCGTTGATGGCTTGTCTTTTTCTTATCCTTGCATCGGAATAAAGTCTTGTAGATGGAAGGAATAAATATAGGTGTGGATGTGTTTTTTTGGATATAAAATTTGAAGTGCTTCTTGATACAGATGCAACTGTTCTTGATAACGCTCTTTAAATTCATCGGCTTCCTGTAGGGCATCCGTTTTAAAGTCGACGATGTCAATTTCGGTTTCTTGAATGGAGACAAAGTCCATAAATCCATGCAGGATTTCTTGTTTCTTTTCAACCGCGAACGGCAACTCATAGTAACAGCTTCCCTGTAAGGCTTGTTGGAAGAATGGATGTTCATGAAGCTGTTGTAAACGATGAATCTCGCGTTTTGTGATCGCAAAGTCGATCTTTTGGGCATAGGATTGTATCGTTTGATCGGACCAATCCTGATTGTTTAATAATTCGACCATCTTATGCATTTTCTTTCCATATTGAGCACCAACGCGTTTGGTTAGTGTCAACTCTTCCTGTTTTTTAGAGGCATTGGATGCAGTGACAAATTGATATTCCTTTGCATCATAGGCATATGCTTGGATTGGTTCAGTAAAGCTAGTCTCGACATAGACGGGTTCTGTTTCCCACATGCGATGAACTTCTTTTTTGGTGAATAGAGAAGTTGGGTGAGTCAAGAAATATTGAAGAATCCATGAGGTATAACCCGTTTTATTATAAACGGTTGCGCTAGTTAATGGTGCAAAGTATGGCTCAATGCTCTTGATGCAATCCACGATATGCATTTGTTGTTGCGCACGTGTTGTCGCAACATAGAGAATACGCATCTCTTCTTCTAGGTTTTCACGATTTATTTTATGTTCCATGGCAAGTCTTGTGATGGTTGGACGTACATAGCGCTCCGGTAAGTGTAAGTGTTTAAAGGCGATTCCTAGTTCACTGTCCGCAATGCAGAAGTCGCTAAATTCAATATCGCTCATTTTATCATTTGACCATAGGAAGACCACAGGAAACTGTAAACCTTTGGATTGGTGAATACTCATGACACGGACAACATCGGCCTCACTACCAATCGGAATAGCTTCTGCGGTCTGTGTATCTTTGATCTGGTCCACCTTGTTTAAAAAGGCATGAATACCCGTAGAGGATTGTTGTTCAAAGGCAACCGCCTTTTCGAATAATAGGTCTAGGTTTGTTTTATCCTGGATGGATGTGCGTAGTGTATAGTATTGATTCTGATTAAAAATCTGATTCAAGGTCTTTGTGACCGTTTGTGAAATACATGCCTGACGCAAAGCTTCAAATTGTTCAAATGCTGGTGTTGGATGATTTCTAAAATATTGATAATAGGAAGCTTCATATACTTTTTCTTCTTGTGATAAGGATTGTGTCTGCGCTTCTTGACGTTTCGCAATTTTGATATCCGTAAACTCTTTAAAGCTACATTGGAACAAGGCAGATGTCATGGTCGCAACAAAGGCGATATCATCATTTGGATATAGACAAGCCTTCATGGTACTGATGACGGTCTGTACCGCTGGGGATTGATAGAAGCCGGATTTAACATCGATAAAGTAGGGAACATGGAATTCATCAAAGATTTTTTTCATATGTTCTTTTTTGGCATTATCTCTTGTTAATACGACAAAATCCTTCCACTTGCGATTTTCGTTTTTACGAATGGAAATAATCTGATCCGTGATATAGCGAGCCTTGATTTCATTTTTTGAATAGAGAGTATCCTCATTGATCTCCTGATTGAAAAGGGCATGGAAACAAATGGGACAATTGTCTTCCTCTTGTGCGGGAATACCAATTTCAGCATTATCGAACTCATCAAAGTGACAATCAAATCCATCTAAATTCATTAAGTGTTCAAACAACAGGTTGTTAAAATCAACCACCATCTTTTTTGAACGATAGTTATTATATAGATAGATGACATCATCATATTCTCCTGCATGATCAATAATTCCACGCATTAATTGCGGCTTGGCATGACGGAACTTATAAATGGATTGTTTGATGTCTCCAACACGGAAGACATTGTCTTTACGACAAATCAATTTCACCAATTCGTTTTGAATATCGTTACTATCTTGGAACTCATCCACCATGATTTCTTGAAATTGATCGCGATAGCGATTGGCAATCGCATGATTTTGACATTGGAGAATGGCTAAGGCAAAATGTTCCATATCATCAAAATCAATGACGCATTCTTCTTCCTTGATGGCTGCATATGCTTGACGATAGTCTTTGACCATTTCCACAACTTTTTCTACATAAGGTTCTAAATCCTTTAGATCACTTAGAAATTGATGTTCCGTAAATAGCACACTCAGCAATTGATTTTCGATATCCTGTGATTGTGCACGTAAAGCCTTGTATTCTTCATCCGTTTTCTCTGGAGAGGTTGGAACAATGGCATGGGCTACACTTTGGATGCCAAAACGAAAATCATTATAGTTTTGTTGAGCCACATAATCTTTTAAGGGAATGCAGGCATCTAGTTTACTTTTGACGATGGCATGTTTTTTTTCTTGATCGGGATAACGTTCAAAAAAGATTTGATCAAGACGATTCAAACATTCCACATAGCGAAGCAGTTGAATGTTTAAGTAATCAAAGAATTGATCTTTGATCATCGGTGGCAATTCTTTGATTGAAGAAACTGGTTTATAGGGAGTGGATAAGGAATCTAACCATTGATTGGAATCGGGTTGACTATTTGAAAGAGTCGCAAGTGAGGTGATCAGCTGTTGAAGGGCTTCATCACTTTCATTTCGCGCCGAGAACATCATGCATAGATCAACGAAGATTGGATCTTGTTTTTGGTATTGTTGTTCAAAGGCAAAATCCAATGCTTGTTTTTGATACATGACCATGGTTGAACCATCCAAGATATTAGAAATTCGTTGTGGGTCCAATCCAATCATATAATAGTAATCCTTGATGATGGATAAACAGAATGAGTGGATGGTGGAAATATGCGCATTTTGAATTTCCGTTAACTGCTTGCTGATATAGGTTTTTTCTTCCTCTGTTTGACTATCTGCTAAGGCTTGTTGAAGCGATGTTGCCAAACGCTTTTTCATTTCGTTTGCCGCAGCTTCGGTAAAGGTCATGGCTAAAATCGCATCGATTGGAACGCGGTCAAGGACGACACGACGCATTAAACGTTCAATCAGAACGGTTGTTTTTCCACTTCCTGCAGAAGCGGAGACCATGATATTTTTGTGCTTTAATTCAATCGCACGTCTTTGGTTTGCATTAAATTTAGGCATCGTTTTCATCTCCTGTCCAATATAGTAAATCATCGGTTTCGATGATTGGGGAACGTTTAAATGGCATGCCACGGAAGTGACAGATTTCATGATAGGCACAGAACATACATGCGTTTTCACATGGTTCTAAGCGAATATCACCCTTTAAAATACGATCCGCGATTTGTTGATACATCTGTTGTAAGTATTGTTCAATCGTATCTAGATTATAGATTTTACTTGATACGATCTGTTCATCTTTATTGATGCGAACACCGGTAATATGGGAGGCATTATCATCTAAGGCTTCAACATCTGGTCGCATGGTCCAACCATTTAATCGATGTGCTTTTAAACGTTCTTCTTTTAATTCTTCTGTTTCGATTGGGATATATTCAATTGGTTTTCTTCTTGTGATCTTACCAGCAATATGTGGGATGTTTTCATTCTTTAATGAAATGTAGTAACTTCCCAATATCTTTTTGTTTGTTTCTTTTTGCATGACCACAGAATAGGTTAAAAGCTGTAGTTGTAAAGCAGAGAACACTTTTGCTTCTGACAATGTTTTTGCGCTGCTTTTATAGTCAAGGATGCAAAGCATATCATCAAAGCAATCCACGCGGTCAATGAATCCATGTAGAAAGATGGAGCGCTCATTTTCTAGTGGAATGGTATGATAGAATTCATGTTCCTGCATATAGGGTTTAAACTTGGAATGCTCCTCAAAATCTTGAAGACGATCAAAGGTTTCAAGAATGCTTTTTTGAATACGAGAGCGAAGAATCTGTAGACGAGAATGCATGTCTGGGAAGACTTGTTGCAACGCATTTACTTCTTGATTGATAATCGCTTCAATTCGATCCATCATCTGCACGGTATAGTTTTTTCCTTCTTCTTTTGTCAGTGTTTCAAGAATATAGTGAGCCAAGGTTCCCATATAGGAATCCGCAAAGCCAAGTTTCATCGGTTCTTGAATACCCAAACCATATCGTAAATAGTAGGAGAATGGGCAGCGAACAAAGCGTTCTAGAGAAGAGATGGAACCTTTTAAACGATTGTTTTTTAAATAGAGTTGTTCCGCCTGATCTTTTGTGATGAAGATGGAAGGCTGATAAGGAATATAGCTTTCTAACATTGGATAAGCGGTTGATCTTGTCGAAAAGAATTGTTCAATTTCTAATGCAGGTTCTAAAGATTTTCCTTCATAAGTACCTAATGGATAGGATACAATTACTTGTTTGGCATAATGTAAAAAATCATCTAGTTGTTTTATATGTTGATGATAACGAGATTCCATGGTTGGATAAGCAAGCTTTTGATAATATTTTTCATCAAAGATACCCTGTTTTGTAGGGAAGGCAGGATATAGCGTTTGGGTTGCACCTAATAGAAAGTGAACCGAACTTGAAAAACCACCCTGTGTTAAGGACGTGATTGGAATTCCTCTTAGGGATGTAGCGGACACTTGTAAGGAGAAGTTTTCCACAATGGATATAAGGAATCGCAAATCCTCCTTGGTTTCCATAAACTCGGCGATTTCTTGAAAGAAGGCATAGAGCTTACGGAACATGGATTGTTGTTGGGATGTTTTTGTCATTGACTCTTGAAGATGATTTAAAATCGTTAACAACAGTGCTTGACAAGAAACGGAGTCCTTGATTTGTTGAAGCTTTGGTGCAAGCTGTTGTCTGCACAATTCCGCTTGTTGTTCTAAAAGGACAAGCTTATCGACATCACGCTCGTTTAGAATATGTCCCTCATTTTGTTGGTGTTGTAGATGACAAAATGGTTGATAGAAATCTTTTTGATAGATTTCTAAATACTCTTGAAGGGCAAATAGCTGATCGGCCTGATAAAGACCGGTATCAAGACATGCACAGGCATTTTTTTGTGTTGGTTGTAGATAGTACTGCATCAGTTTGACACATGCTTGAATCAATGAACTCTGAATACCATGACTTGTCAAATCCGTATAAGGAATTTGATAACGGTCAAAGATTTGAGCTAGGATATCGGCATATCCGGAATCGGTAATGGTGATGGCGATATCTTCCGCACGTAGATGATGTTGAAGAATATACTGTGCAACACTTTCTACTTCTTGACGCTTGTTTAACGAATGGTAAAATTTTGCATCTTCAAGGGTGTGTTCTTGTTTGATTAAATGTGCACCATGGTCTAATAAAAACTGGACAAGATGTGAGGTTGTGGTATCAAAGAAACTTTGATAAATATAGACATGATCCAGGTTTTGATCTTGTAACAATGCACACGCTTTTTGTAGAGCATTTGCAGATGTTGGAAGTGGATAGAGAACAGAGATAACGCGTTTGATTTCTTTTTCCGCATCACTATCTTCGGGTAAATCTTCAACCGAAATTTGGAACACTTTACAATCTTCGATAAAGGCTAAGCATTGCTTTAAAAAGGTAACGGATAAACAGGCCTGTTGATAGATGGATAATGTGTCTTTTATCTCTTTTAGTTTCTTATGATATTGAAAAAGAATGGCATCTTGTTCGGGGATTTCTAAAAATGTTTGTGTAAGAAAATAAGATGTAACAGAAAATAAACGAAGACCTAGATTTCCTCTTCCTTGTAGGGCGATTTGTTTTTGAATATAAGGATGAAGATGAGTAGGTGCTAATAAAATAGATCCAATTGGTAAGGATGAAAAATCGTACATAATGATGCCTCCTTTAATATGAAAAGTCGTTCTACAAATAACTACGACATACTCTATCATTGTACGTTTTTTTTATGGAGTATTCAACTAAAAAGATGTTCGATAAGTTTGAAAAAGGGAAGAAATGAAACGTGTGTTTTCCACATTTTAAAGAAAGCAAACGTATGGTTAGATGAAGGGGAGAAGAACATGCGTTGTCTGCGTTGTCAAAATGAAGATCCAAAGTATTTTTATTGTGATCATGGAACGTGGTATTGTCGAAAATGCATTGCGTTTGGACGTGTGGATGTTGGAGAAGTGCCTACAAAGGTTTCGTTAAAGCGAAAGAAATTTGCGTGTTGTTACAAGTTGAAGTATCCACTGACACCAAAACAAAGCGTAGCGGTTCAACAAATCATGCATTATCTTGAACAGAAACAAGATGTTTTGGTGTATGCGGCCTGTGGCGCAGGGAAAACGGAACTTACGATGGAGCCGATTCAAACCTATTTGCGTGCAGGAAAAAAAGTTTGTTTTGCGATTAGTCGAAGACAGGTCGTATTAGAAATTAGAGATCGTATGCAAGAAGCGTTTCCAGGGTTGCATGTGATTGCGGTCTGTCAGGGTTATACATCGATTACGGATGGGGATTTGATCATATGTACCATGCATCAGCTCTATCGTTATCATCAATGTTTTGATTTGCTCATCATGGATGAAATTGATGCCTTTCCCTATCGTGACAATGCCTTATTAGAAGCCATCGCGATGGACGCCTGCATTGGAGAAAAGCTCATGTTAACGGCAACACCGGATGAGAAGATTCTAGAAAAAGTAGAACAAAAAGAAATTGCGATGGTGGAATTGTTTCAAAGACCTCATGGCTATCCTTTAATAGAACCAACTGTGTATTGTATGCCTGTGTTTTTTCAAGCGCTATGGTTGTTGAAGTTTTTAAAAGAACAGAAAAAACAGGGAATTCAAACCTTGGTTTTTTTACCGACAATTACGATGGCGGAACATTGGTATCGTATAGTAAGGTGTACCCATCGCTGTATGGTGTTTACTTCAAAAAGCAAGGATAAGGAAGCGATTATCGATGAATTTCATAAAAAGAAATATGACTTCTTACTTTGTACGACAATTCTAGAACGAGGAATTACCATTAAGGGAATCTATGTTGTGATTGTGTGTGCAGACCATCCCGTTTTTCAAGAGGCAAGCTTAATACAGATGATTGGTCGTGTTGGTCGTAATATTGAAATGCCAACGGGGAAGGGAGTATTTTTGTGCAGACACAAAACAAAGGATATCAAGCGTTGCGTAAGAGCCATTCATATGATGAATCAAAAAGCATGACGAATTGTCCCTATTGTTTTCGTGATCTTCATCAACAAGAATCATTTCTACATTATTTATATAGGGACTCATGTCTATGTGGTACTTGTCGAAAGCAACTTGTAGTCGTAAATAAAAAAGTGGTGATTGATGGGTTGCCGATTACCATGTTTTATCAGTATAATGACTTTTTTGAATCGATGATCTTTCAGTTTAAAGAAGGTCGTGACATTGCCTTGCGCCAAGTGTTTTTTCATGAATGCATCAAACAATTGAATGACAGATATCGACACTTTACCATCATCTTGATGCCATCGAGTAAAGAGAAGATGATGGAACGTAGGTTTCTGCCGGTAAAAGAAATGCTGTGTGAATGCAAGCTACCGATTCTTGAACCCTTCTATAAGGTGAATAATCACAAACAATCCTTACAAAGCATGGAAACACGCAAGATGATTGCACAGGTGATCAAGCGAAATCCAACGATAAAAATCCCACCTAAGCCATTGCTTTTGGTGGATGATGTCTGTACGAGTGGTTCTACAATTTTGTGTGCATACAAAAAATTACTCCCCCATCGCTTTAAGATAGAGGCATTCGTGTTGAGCGCACACCCTTTGTTTGTCGAATCTTGCGATGAAAAAGGTTTGCTAAAGAAAACGGGATTCTCTATACTTTGAGTGTCTAGAACAGGAAGGTGAAGATGATGAAAGGCAAAGTAAAATGGTTTAATGTTGAAAAGGGATATGGGTTTATTTTGGCAGAAAATAATAAAGATGTATTTGTCCATTACTCTCATATTTTACAGAACGGATTTAAGAGTTTAGAAGAGGGTCAAACGGTAGAATTTGATATGATTCAATCAAAGAAGGGCTTACAAGCACAACATGTGCAAAAAATTCCATTTTAAAAAAGTGGGACAAAACGCAAAAAATAAAGTTTTAAATAAAAAAATTACAAACTGTTGTAGTTCCAACAGAAATAGCAATTTTTTTAATAAACAATAGTCAAAACACATTGATTTTTAAAATTAATGTTATTATAATTTGACTATGCAGTTGGATTCGCATAGAAAGGTACAGGATTTAGGAATGCAAGGAAAAGTTAAAATGTTTAATCAAGAAAAAGGATACGGATTCATCACTTTAGAAGATGGAAAAGATGTATTCTTTCATTACTCTCAATTAATGATGGAGGGTTTTAAAACAATCGATGCTGATGCAATGGTTGAATTTGAATTAGTTGAAACAGACAGAGGGCTTCAAGCTCATAATATCGTTAAACTATAAGATGATATGAAAGCAGGCAAACGCCTGCTTTTTTATGTGATACTATTAGAAAGTATAAAAACCCGTATAAATAGCGAAAAAAGTGCTTTTCTTTCAACATAGATGTGTTAAAATAAGATAAAATGCAGTCTATAGAATTAGATACAATGGAGGTTTTCATGGCGAATTTTATTGAACGATTATTAAATGGTGAAAAAAAACAATTACATAGTTTAGAAAAAACTGCTCTTCAAGTTATGGCATTAGAAGAAGATATGAAAGGCTTAACGGATGAACAGTTAAAAAATAAGACAACAGAATTTAAAGAACGTTTAGCAAAAGGTGAAACGTTAGAAGATATTAAAGTGGAAGCGTTTGCGGTTGCTCGTGAGGCGGCTAGAAGAACGATTAAAGAGTTCCCTTATCGTGTGCAGATCATGGGTGCTTTAGCAATGCATGGTGGCGATATTGCGGAGATGAAAACAGGGGAAGGTAAAACCCTTACATCTACCATGTGCGTATACTTAAATGCATTAGCTGGAAAAGGTGTCCATGTTGTTACAGTCAACGATTATTTGGCTAGTCGTGATGCGGAATGGATGGGACAGATCTATCGTTTCTTAGGATTGAGCGTAGGTGTAAACTCACGTCCATTATCGCCTTATCAAAAACGCGAAGCTTATGCATGTGATGTTACCTATACTACAAACTCTGAATTAGGATTTGATTACTTACGTGATAACATGGTTACAGATGTAAAAGATCGCGTTCTTCGTGGATTACATGTGGCAATCGTCGATGAAGTTGACTCTATTTTAATTGACGAATCAAGAACGCCATTAATCATTAGTGGTGGTGCTAAGAAAACAGCAAACTTATATTTAAAAGCGGATTTATTCGCAAAACGCTTAACTGAAAAAGATTATGAAATTGATGAAAAAACACGTCAGATCATGTTAAGTGAAAAAGGTGTGCATAGTGCAGAACGCTACTTTAAAGTCGATAACTTATATGATATTCAACATACACAATTGGTTCACCACATTACACAAGCATTAAAAGCAAACTACATTATGAAAAATGAAGTTGAATATGTGGTACAAGATAACGAAATTGTCATCGTTGATACATTTACAGGTAGAACAATGCCTGGTCGTGCATATTCAGATGGATTGCATCAAGCGATTGAAGCAAAAGAAGGCGTACCAATTAAAGAAGAAACATCCACACTTGCGACAATTACATACCAGAACTTCTTCCGTATGTATGATAAGTTAGCAGGTATGACTGGTACGGCAAAAACAGAAGAAGAGGAATTCTTAGATATCTACAACATGCGTGTAATCGAGATTCCAACAAACCGTACGATTCAACGTCAGGATTTACCGGATGCAATCTTCGCAAATCCTAGATTGAAATTTAATGCATTAATTCAAGAAACAAAACAGTTATATGAAAAAGGACAACCAGTTCTAATTGGTACAATTTCCGTTGAAGCCAGTGAATTGGTACATAAACTATTAGAACGTGAACATATTCCACATGAAGTATTGAATGCGAAAAACCATGCTCGTGAAGCTGAAATCATCGCAAAAGCTGGACGACCAAAAAGCGTTACGGTTGCGACAAACATGGCTGGACGTGGTACCGATATTAAATTAACAGAGGAATCAAGAGAATTAGGCGGTTTAGCCGTATTAGGTAGTGAACGCCATGAATCAAGACGTATTGATAATCAGTTACGTGGACGTAGTGGACGTCAAGGTGATCCTGGATTCTCTCGTTTCTATGTATCCTTAAAAGATGAGTTGATGATTCGTTTCGGTGGCGATAAATTTGAAAAATTATTCGATACACTTGGTGATCAACAGATTGAATCTAAAATGGTTACAAAATCTATTACACAAGCACAAAGACGTGTTGAAGGATACAACTATGATATCCGTAAACAATTGTTAGACTATGATGATGTATTGCGTAAACAACGTGAAATCATGTATGAACAACGTAACTTCATTCTAGAAAATGACGATGTACATGGTATTGTAAAAGATATGATGGATCGTGTTATGGAACATGTTGTAGAAGCAAATACCGTTCATGACAAACATGATGATAATATTGATTACGATGGTATTCGTCAAGGTCTTGAAGTATTAGGCGTAGATCCAAATCAAAATATTCCAGTGGAAGATATGAAAAAAGAAGAAAATCTTGCGTTGTTTATCAGTGATTATATCTTCAAAATCTACGATGATAAAATTGATGAAGTTCGTGAACGATTCTCCGTTGCAGAAAAAGCAATCGTTTTACGTAACATTGACCGTAACTGGACAGAACACATCGATATGATGGATAAATTACGTAATGGTATTCACTTACGTGCATATGCACAAAACAATCCATTACAAGCTTATATCAATGAAGGATATGAATTGTTTGAAGAAATGCAAGCACGTATTGCACGTGAAGTTGTATTCTTTACGATGATGGTTAAAATTAACCATGATGAAGCTTAATGGAAGGGACAATACATGGAACTATATGAAATAAGGCAGGGGGTGGATGCTCATCAAGCAAAATTAGCACAGCTTGGTGAGTCACTTTGACTTAACTGCAAAACGTCATAAAATACAGGAATTGACAGCAAAGACATTGGAAGAAACATTTTGGAGCGATCCAAATGCGGCACAAGTTGTCATTCGTCAATTAAATGGTATTAAAAACGTTGTGGATGAATACGATGCATTAAAACATGCATTGGATTCCTTATCCGAAACACAAGAGATGTTAAAAGAAGATTTTGATGAAGAAATCTTTGAATTGTTTGAAATGGAATATCTAGAAATGAAGAATAAGTTTGATGATTTTGAAATTCAAGTCTTATTGTCTCATGAATATGATCATTCCAGTGCAATTCTAGAATTGCATCCGGGAGCTGGTGGAACCGAGTCCTGTGACTGGGCCGATATGCTTTACCGCATGTATTCTAGATGGGCAGAAAAACATGATTTCAAGGTACAAGTCTTGGATTATCAGCCAGGAGATGAAGCCGGTATTAAATCCATTACCTTCCTAGTGGAAGGAGATATGGCTTACGGATATCTAAAAGCCGAAAAAGGTGTTCATCGATTGGTTCGTATCTCACCATTTGATGCTGGTGGAAGACGCCATACATCCTTTGTATCTTTAGATGTTATGCCACAGTTCAACAATGAAATTGAAATTGAAATCAAACCAGAAGATTTGATTGTAGAAACCAAACGTGCAAGTGGTGCCGGAGGACAGCACATCAATAAAACCGATTCTGCCGTTCGTATGGTGCATAAACCTACAGGATTGGTTGCCACTTGTCAAAATGGACGTTCGCAACATGAAAACCGTGAAGAGGCATTGCGTGTGTTAAAGAGCCGCTTGTATCAAAAGATGATTGAGGAACAAGAAGCTAAACTTGCGGAAATCAAGGGTGAAGTGAAGGCAAATGAATGGGGTTCTCAAATTCGAAGCTATGTCTTCCATCCATACAGCATGGTAAAAGATCATCGTACCAACCATGAAACAAGTGATGTACAAGGTGTCATGGATGGGGAATTAGATGAATTTATCTTTGCTTATTTAAAAACATTAGTGAAATAGAAAG
>SAMEA104404106__coassemble_2213_pt1 | contig 12794 bp, 14 predicted proteins | sample SAMEA104404106__metabat2_high_PE_075 | metagenome-assembled genome bin SAMEA104404106 (sample SAMEA104404106) | Balaenoptera acutorostrata
TATGCAACAGTTTTTGCACAAATCTTTGCGGCTGTTTTATCCATCTATATTTTGATGACAAGAAAACATGATGTTGCGATTGATGTTAAAAACTTCCATTTTCATTTTTCAACGATTAAAAAAATTCTGGCAGTTGGTATTCCGAATGCATGTATGAATGCTTTAAATAGTGTGTTGGTGATGGGATTGAACACATTGTTAATTCAGTTCTCAAATGCGGCCGTTTCCGTCTTTGGTGTTTATTTTAAGCTTCAGACCTTTGTCTTTATGCCAGTTAGTGGTCTATCACAAGGTGCAATGCCAATTATGGGCTTTAACTATGGTTCCGCAAATCATCATCGTTTACATGATACGTTACGTTATGCACTACTTGTCGCAAGCTGTATCATGATTGCAGGCTTTGCCTTATTTGAATGTTTCCCAGAATTTTTATTACGCTTATTTAATGCGGATGATACGATGTTATCCATTGGGATTCCTGCCTTACGTATCATTGCGATTAGTTTTCTTCCTGCATCCTTTGGATTTATTTATCCAACACTTTTTCAAGCCATTGGAAAAGGACTTGCGGCACTTAGCATCTTCTTATTAAGACAGTGTGTAATCATCATTCCATTATCCTTTGTTCTTGCTCCTTATTTTGGTTTATATGGGATTTGGGTATGTTTTATCATTGCGGAATCTGTATCTGCCGTTGTGGCCTATATCATGTATCATCGTATAGCGAAAAAAGATAAGATTTTATCAAGAGTGTATCAATAACATACGAGCAATCGTATGTTTTTTTATGTGGTCATTCTTTTTTCTCTATAAAACAAATGTTATAATAGATAAAAGGGTCAGGAGGATGAACTATGCAAACATATATTATGGCAATTGATCAGGGAACGACGAGTACAAGAGCTATTTTATTTGATCAGCAAAGCAACGTGATTGGTGTTGCACAAAAAGAATTAGATAATTATTACCCACATCCAGGATGGGTAGAACAGGATGCCTTAGATATTTGGGCAAGTACGGTTGGCGTAATGTTTGAAGTCTTAGCAAAAACGGGAATTCAAGAAACACAGATTGCCGCAATCGGAATTACAAATCAAAGAGAAACAACGGTTATTTGGGATAAAAAGACGGGACAGCCCATCGCACCAGCAATTGTCTGGCAATCAAGACAGAGCAATTCCTATTGTGAAAAATTGAAGGAATTAGGATACGAAGATAAGATTAAAGAAAAAACGGGATTATTATTAGATCCATACTTTTCAGCTAGTAAGATTCGCTTTCTATTAGATCAAGATGCTTCTTATCAACAACGTGCAGAACAAGGGGAATTGTTGTTTGGAACGATGGATACTTGGTTGTTATGGAAGTTAACGGATGGTGAAAAGCATATGAGTGATGTATCCAATGCTTCCCGTACGATGCTGATGAATTTAAAAACATTGGACTATGATGAGGAATTACTAGCATTATGGAATATTCCACGTTGTATGTTGCCTACCATTTCGGATACGAGCATGGTCTATGGATACACAAAAGGATTATTTGATCATCCGATTCCGATTGCTTCTTTAGTTGGGGATCAACAGGCGGCCTTATTTGGACAAACTTGTTTTGATGCAGGAAATGTGAAAAATACATATGGTACCGGATGTTTTTTATTGATGAATACAAAGGATCAAATTATTCATTCTAAACATGGTTTAGTCACTTGTGTGGGTTGGCGTTTTAATGGCCATACGGATTATGTATTAGAAGGCAGTGTGTTTGTTGCTGGGGCTGCTATTCAATGGCTACGTGATGGTTTACAGATCATTAAGTCAAGTAGTGAAAGTGAACAACGTGCAACTAGCATCGATAGTTGCGATGGAGTCTATGTGGTACCATCCTTTACAGGTCTTGGTGCTCCATATTGGAAACCAGAGGTCAAGGGTGGAATATTTGGCTTAACAAGAGGAACGACACAAAATCATATCATTCGTGCAACACTAGAATCCCTTGCTTATCAGACAAGTGATGTTGTCTTTGCGATGGAAGAGGATAGCGGTTTAAAACTAGAGAAAATGCAGGTGGACGGAGGAGCAAGTAAAAATAATTTCTTGCTTCAATTCCAAAGTGATTTGTTACAAACGCAGGTTGTTCGTAGTACGATTAGTGAAACCACAGCCTTAGGCGCCGCATACTTAGCAGGTCTTGCGGTTGGGTATTGGAAAAGCTTAGATGAGATTAAAGAGCAATTCCAAATTCAAGCTGTATTTGAACCACAGATGGATGAAGACAATCGAGAACAGCACTTAAATGGATGGAAAAAATCCATAAAAGCCATTATGGAATTTTAATTTATTAACATTAATAAAAAAAGCTAATAAATATAGAAAAATACTTGTGAAACTGTTGACGAATAATCAATCTATTTGTTATTATACGTTCGGTAAATATTTTCTTCTAAGTCGCAATGACGATTTACCAGAAAAGGAGACACAAGATGAAGAAATTAATGGTTTTAATGGCTGCTGTATTAATGCTTACTGCATGTGGTAGTTCTGAAGAAACAAAAAAAGGGACAGCTGAAACAGCAAAAGATGAAAACGGGAACTACGCAACTGCATCTGTTGAATTACAAGGAGATAAAGTTGTAGACATCGTATTAGATGAAATCAAAGAAGGAAAATCTAAAAAAGAATTAGGTGCTGATTACAACATGAAAGGTCAAAGCCCTATTAAAAAAGAATGGGACGAACAAGTTAAATTCTTAGAGTCTTATATCGAAAAAAATGGGTTAGATGCTGTTGAATTAGATGACAAAGGAACTGCGAAAAACGATGATGTTTTGGCAGGATGTACAATCAATATTCAAGGTATGATGACAGCAGCAAAAGATGCTGTAAATCACGCTGAATAAGAATTTTTGAAACGATAGAGAAATCTATCGTTTTTTTCATGTTTGATGCATGTTTTGTGGTCATGATAGCTATACTACATATAGAGACTGGAGGATTGTTATGAAACTATTACTTTTACTCTGTATCGTATGTCTGTGTGGTTGTCAAAAAGAAGATATCAAAAAAGGCATCGGTACGTATTATACGGATAAAGAAGAAATTGTAACCGTACAAGTAACAATAAAAAATGGACGGATTTTTGATGTGTATTTTGATGAGACGGCAAATGGAAAAGAGCAGACGAAAAAGGAATTAAAAGATCATTATCATTTAAAGGTAGCGAGTAAAATAGGTAGAGAATGGAATGAACAGGTACAATATTTAGAAGACTATATTAAAAAGTATGGGATAGAAAAAATACGTTTAAATACCGATGGAAAGGCTGAAAATGCAGATGTTGTCAGTGGCTGTACCATTCGCATTGATGGTTTTTTAAAAGCATTAAACGAAGCCATACAAAATGCAGAAGAAACATAGAGCACAATTGTCTTTATGTTTTTTTTATTTTACGAAAAAAACAATTTGCATAAGTAAGATGTTATCGGTATAATAAAACGAGTAACGGAGGACAATATATGAACAGAGCAGATAAACTATGCATACTTTTAATTTTATTGATTTCTTGTTTTTTATATCTTCCTTTGTTATGGGATACATATCAAAATCAGGATAAAACAAAAGAAGTTGTCGTTAGTTTTAAAGATCAAGAGATTATAAGGGAACGTTTAGATCAAGATCATGTATATCGTGTGAAAGGAACACTTGGACCAATTGATATTGAGGTGAAGGATGAGCGAGTAAGAGTTGAGAAAGAAAACTCTCCAAATCATCTTTGTTCAATTCAAGGATGGGTTTCAGAAAGTAATCGCCCAATTGTATGTTTACCAAATAATATCGTGGTAGAGATTCAGGCGGAAGACTTTGATGATGAGCAAGTGGATACGGTGATACAGTAATGAGCAAAACGAAAAGAATGACGACAATTACGATGCTAATTGCGATTAGTATTGTGTTTCATATGGTAGAGTCCATGATTCCAGTTCCGATGATCGTACCTGGGTTTAAACTTGGATTAGCAAATGTTGTAGGGCTTGTTGCCTTATACTTGTTTGATGGTAAAGTGATGTTTGAAGTAAATCTTATGAGAGTCGTTTTTGCTTCACTATTAAGAGGAATGATCTTTGGAACAGGTTTTTGGTTATCGTTAACAGGAATTATACTGAGTTCAACCGCTTGTATTCTGGCAAAGCGATATACACCGATGACGATGTATGGCGTAAGTGTTTGTGGTAGTTGTTTCCATGCGATTGGACAAGTTATAGCGGTAACTGTCATCTATCAACAGTTTTTTATGCAGGCAGTTTTACCATTCTTGATTGTGTTAGGTATTCCAACAGGACTTTGTATTGCCTTATTTGCAAAACAAGTAACTGCACGATTAAAGTAAAGGAAGTAGAGGAAGCTATGAAAGTAGAATTTAAACCAAAGGGCGTTTGCTCAAAATCAATGACGTTTATCATGGAGGGTGATATTGTTCGTGATGTAACGATCGTTGGTGGATGTCCAGGAAATTTATTAGGGATTTCACGTATTATTAAAAATAAACCAATTAAAGAAGTTGTAGAAGCATTCAAGGGTGTTCGTTGTGGTGGTAAAAACACATCTTGCCCAGATCAAATCGCAACGGCTTTAGTAGAATATGCACAAGAAAACAATATTGTGATCGAATAGAAAGGGAGTTCCCTTTCTTTTTTATTTACAATTGTTTTAAAGGTTAGAAATTAGTATAATAATAGAAAGCAAACTTTTTATAAAAGTATTTAGGGAAGTGAAAATATGAAGACAATACGTTTTTTATGGGCACATATGAAGCCTTATCATTATCAATTGTTGTTACTTGTTGTAGATGTATTTTTCTATGCAACAGGGATGTTGGTTGCGCCATTGATTATATCCATTGTCATTGACCATATCATTCCAAGAATTCCGTTTGATGAACCTTATCTTTTAACGATTTCTTCGTATTTTGGTATGGATTTTGTACAAGAACAATTTTGGATCTGGCCATGTTTGATTGTTTTTTTCTATGTTCTTGTCGCAATCGCGATTCATCTGCGTAGTATGCATGGTGGAAATATGTCAGAAACATTGGCTTTAAATATACGGAATGAATTGTATGATCATCTACAGAAACTTCCATTTTCCTATCATAAGAGCAAGGATAGTGGGGACTTACTACAACGTAGTACCTCTGATATTGAGACGATTCGTCGCTTCTTTGCTACGCAGATTTCGGAAATGTTCTTTGCGATTTTAAATGCAGCGATCGCGATTACGATCTTATATTATCATAGCCCTATGCTTACATTTATTTCCATTTCCTTGATCCCCTTAATCATGATTATTAGTTTTTTATTCTTCAAAAAGATTAAACAAGTATTTTTAGTTTGTGATCAGGCAGAGAGTGCAATGACAACGGTATTACATGAAAATTTAAATGGTGTGCGTGTAGTAAAGGCGTTTCATCAAGAGAAACAAGAGGTAGAAAAATTTAACGAAAAGAATGAAATATATTGTAATGAATATTATCATTTATTACATGTGATTTCCCTATATTGGAGCAGTACGGATTTTTTAGGTATGATGCAGATTGTTACCATGGTCATTAGTGGAATCTTTTTTGCCTTAGATGGACAAATTACGGTAGGTACTTTCTTTGTCTTTATGATGTATGAATCCATGATCGTATGGCCATTGCGACAATTAGGAAGAATTCTAGCAGATATGGGAAAAGTCAGTGTTGCGGTGAAACGAATTCAAGAGGTTTTAGATGAACCATATGAACATCTTGAACAAGGAAACAAACCAGAAATAAAGGGAGAAATCGTATTTGAACATGTATCTTTTTCCTATCCAAATCAAGAGCACGATGTCCTGAGGGATGTATCGTTTACCATTCCACAAGGAGCAACCGTTGCGATTATGGGTCCTACGGGAAGCGGAAAGTCATCCTTAATGTATTTGTTAACGGGTATTTATGCCTATGATCATGGCCATATTTATATTGATGGCATTGACTTATTTACGATTGCGAAGTCTTGGCTAAGAAAGCATATTCAAATCGTGTTACAAGAACCATTTTTATATTCAAAAACAATATATGAAAATATTAGAATGGCAAATCCTGATGCATCAAAAGAAGATGTCATCGAGGTTTGTAAGATGGCAGATATCCACGAGGATATTCAAAATTTTCCAGATGGCTATGAAACAATGGTTGGAGAAAAGGGTGTTACCTTATCGGGTGGACAAAAACAAAGAGTAGCCATCGCAAGATCTTTATTAGTAAAGAGCCCAATTTTAATCTTGGATGATTCATTGTCTGCATTGGATACAAAAACAGATGCAGCCATTCAGCATGCATTGCATAAGCAACGTTTTAATCGTACGATGATTATGATTACCCATCGTATCACATCGGCGATGAAGGCGGATTTTATTCTTGTGTTGGAACAAGGAAAAATCACACAGATTGGTACACATGAAGAGTTGATTCAACAAGAGGGTCTCTATCAAAGAATTTATCAATTACAACAAGGTGGTGAGTAACATGGCAAATATGGAAGAACAGACATATGAACAGGATGCCTTTGACTTTACGACATGGAAATATGTCTTACAATTGGTTTGGAAGCAAAAATGGGTGATTATTTGCCTAGTTGTCTTTAATATCTGTATGGCCATTACGGATGTTATTATGCCCTTGTTTAATCGATATGCCATCAATACATATGTGATTGATCATCAAGCATTAGAGCGTTTACCACTTTTTATCATCTTATATATTGGTTTGGTCATTGTACAATGTATCTGCGTGTATTTATTCTTGCATTGTGCAATCCGTATTGAGAGTGGGTTTGCCAAATATTTAAGAGAATTGTGTTTTGAAAAATTACAGAAACAGACATTTTCTTATTTTGATCATCACGCTAGTGGCTGGCTGATGGCACGTGTATCGTCGGATACGGCGCGTTTATCTGAAACCGTCGCTTGGGCGTTTGTAGATCTTGTATGGGGTATTTTTGTGATGATTGGCATTAGTATTGTGATGCTGATCATCAATTGGAGACTTGCGTGTGCAGTCTTTGTCATTGTTCCAATTCTATGGTTTTTATCCTTGTATTTTCAACGCAGAATCTTACAAGCACAGCGTTTATCAAGAAAAGAAAATTCAAAAATCACGGCTGCGTTTTCAGAAGGAATCAATGGTGCACAGACGACGAAGACACTTGCGGTAGAAACGTATCAGTATACAAACTTTTTAAAACAAACAGAGAGTATGAAGCACTATAGTATGCATGCGTTATTTTTAAATGCGGTGTTTCAGCCCATTGTTTATTTATTAAGTGGTATCACCATTGCGCTACTACTTACCATCGGTGGTCAACAAGTGATGTTAGAGACAATTCAATTTGGTACCTTAGCAATGTTTATTAACTATGCATTATTATTTTTTGATCCATTAAAACAGATTGCACGTGTTCTTGCGGAATTGCAAATTGCACAGGCAAGTGCAGAGCGCGTAGTATCCTTATTAACGGATCCAATTAGCATTGAGGATGATAGAGATGTTATTGAAAAATATGGAACGCTATTTGATGAGAACAAAGAGCAGTTTGAACCAATCCAAGGAGATATTGCCTTTGAACATGTTTCTTTCTCTTATTTAGAAGATCATTATGTATTACATGATTTTAATCTACATGTTAAAAAAGGACAGATGGTTGCTCTTGTTGGGGCAACTGGTTCGGGTAAAAGTACGATTGTAAATTTATTATGTCGCTTCTATCAGCCAACGAAAGGTAACATCTATATCGATGGTGTCGACTATAAAAAACGAAGTGTTGGTTGGTTGCATTCTCATATTGGATATGTGTTACAAACTCCAAATTTATTTTCTGGAACAATTAAAGACAATATTCGATATGGACGAATGGATGCAAGTGATGAAGAAGTTATCGATGTATGTAAAAAATTACATGCACATGATTTTATTATGCAAATGAAAGATGGATATGATACCATGGTTGGTGAAGGTGGAGACTTACTATCGACAGGTCAAAAACAGCTTATTAGTTTCGCAAGAGCGATGTTTGTGCATCCTTCCATTGTGGTATTAGATGAAGCGACGAGTTCGATTGATACGGAAAGTGAAGCGATGATTCAATATGCGATGGATCAATTGTTGCAGGACTGTACAAGTTTTGTCGTTGCCCATCGTCTCTCTACTATCGTAAAGGCGGATATTATTTTATGCATGGAACGTGGACGTGTAGTGGAGCAGGGAACGCATGAGGAATTAATGAAAAAACAAGGAGTGTATGCTCAGCTGTATAAGGCACAGTATGTAGAAGAAAAACAACAAGAACTACTGCATGGGAAGTAGAAAAAGAGGTATGATATGAAACGTTGTAAGATAACGGTTATGAGAATCACCGAATATCAGGATCTTATGGAACTATATGAAAATCCAATGGAGAATGCTTGTTTTATGAAGGTTGGACAGGTTTTCATATCTACAAATTATGAAAAACCTGAAGGAATGTGTGAAAGTGCTTGGCTTTCCTTATATCCTTTTGTCATGACCTTGTCTAGTGGAGGAACAAACATATTTAATGGATGGATGAAAAATCCAGCATCGGCAATGGTATCTTGTAACGATGGCTTTCGTCCTGTTTCTTTTCTAGTAGAGGCAATGGATGATTCAGCAATGCAAGATTAGAGAAAATATGATATACTTACTCCGCAATACAAAAAGGAGAACACAGTATGCAAAAAATCGCAAAATTTCATAAAGTAAGCCTTAAACAATTTCAAGCCGATTGGTTGGCTACCTTTCCTTCATCAAATGCGGATGAAGTTAAAACAATTTATCAAGAACTACAATTGCCAAAACGTGCAACAAAGGGAAGCGCAGGATATGATTTCTTTAGTCCTTTAAACTTCACATTAAAACCAGGAGAAACCATTAAATTTCCAACTGGTATTCGCTGTGAAATGGAACTTGGTTGGGTACTTTCCTTATATCCAAGAAGTTCTTTAGGGTTTAAATATCGTCTACAATTAAATAACACGGTTGGTATTATTGACTCCGATTATTTTGATTCTGATAATGAAGGACACATCTTTGCGAAAATTACCAATGACTCTAACGAAGGAAAATCGGTTACGATTCAAGCAAACGAAGGATTCTTACAAGGTATTTTCCTTCCATTTGGAATTAGTGAAGATGATGATGTTGATACAGTTAGAAATGGTGGATTTGGTAGTACAAATAAAAAATAATGTTATAAATTGAACAGAATGTAATATTTTACAATTTATGATAATTTATGAAAATAAGTATTGAAAATATATTCATGAGATGATATACTATAGACATGATTTAAATAGAAATCAAAGATTACTTTTTTATAAAAGATAAATTTGGTGAATCATGTCTATTCATCCTCCTTATTTTATAAACTTTCCTTATTTTTATATCTTTTATAAAAAAAGAAATTAGCTGCTCAGCAGCTTTTTTTATGCAAATTTATTGATTAAGGTTTGTATGATACAATAAATTTGTTATAATAACATGGATTTCAGATAGAAAGGTGATTATTAATGAATAAAAAACATATATTCTTATTTGTATTTGTACTACTTTTAGATCAAGTCAGTAAGATGGTTGTTCATATAAACATGCAATTACATGAAAGTATTTCCATTATTCCAGGATTCTTTCAGCTGACATATTTACATAATACAGGGGCTGCATGGAGTATGTTTGAAGGAAAACGTAGTTTCTTTTTAGTCATTAGCGTGGTTGCATTTATTGCGATGCTTTATTTCTACAAGAATAGCGCAAAATCAGATTTCTTAACAAGAAATGGATTGATTCTAATGATGGCTGGAACAGTCGGTAATTTTATCGATCGAATATCTCTACATTATGTTCGTGATTTTTTGAATTTCTGTATTTTCGGATATGATTTCCCAGTATTTAATATTGCGGACGTAGCTTTATGTGTCGGTGTATTTTTAATTGTCGTATCTGTTTTTATGGATGAATTTTATGGAGGTGTACACACATGCGAGAAATAGATTTAGTTGTTTTACAAGAAGACGCAAATAAGCGTATTGATAAATACGTTGCGGAAAAAGAAGAAGATTTATCACGTAGTCGTGTTCAACAGCTACTTGATGAAAAATTGATTTTGGTAAATGGTCAACCAAGCAAAGCTAATTATAAAGTTAAAGAAAATGATCATATTGAGGCTAATTTTGAAGATGAAATGGAAATGGAAGCAAAGCCAGAACCAATGGATCTTGATATTCGTTATGAAGATTCGGATGTAATCGTTATTAATAAACCAAAGGGAATCGTAGTACATCCAGCCGTTGGAAATCAAACGGGTACATTGGTCAATGGATTACTTTATCATTGTAAAGATTTATCAGGTATTAATGGCGTGTTAAGACCTGGAATTGTACATCGTATTGATAAAGATACAACGGGGTTATTAATCGTTGCGAAAAATGATAAGGCACATGCGGCTTTGAGTAAGCAACTTCAAAGTAAAACGGTCAATCGTTTATATTATGCATTGGTTCATGGTCAAATTAAACATGATTTTGGTACGATTGATGCGCCTATTGGACGTGATTTAAAGGATCGTCAAAAGATGGCTGTAACAGCGACCAACTCAAAGGATGCTCGTACGCATTTTAAAGTCATTGAGCGTTTTAACAACTATACATTGGTTGAATGTCGTCTTGAAACAGGAAGAACGCATCAGATTCGTGTTCATATGCAATATATTGGACATCCTGTAGTGGGTGATGAAAAATATTCTTATCGTAAAACAATGCAGACACAGGGACAATTGTTACATGCTCATCAGTTAACATTTGTACATCCTACAACAAATGAAAAAGTTACCGTAGAGGCGGAACTACCAAAACAATTTGCGGATATTCTTGAAATGCTTAGAGAAGAACAGAGGTAGTAAAATGTCTATTTCTAAGTATGAGCTTTATGAATACCAACTAGTACACTATTTTGTTACGAAGTATAAATATCAAATTATTCGAGTGAATCAACATCAAGAAGATTTATGGTTAGCAAATGATAATGGGGCATTTCCAGTCATTCGCATTTGTTCTAGAGGTTGTGTTGATGAGGATACGATTCAATATGTGAAGAGTGTACATCGTATGATTTTAGAATTGATTCAACGAAAAGGGAGCTTGTTAGTCGTTGATACTGCCGAAGAAACGACTACATATCAAGAAGATTTTATTCGTTATGTCCATGTGACACCAACCTTATTAAGTGATAAAAACGTGAGTCGCTTGTATGGTGATTTATCGTCTATTTTACATGATGTTGATGATCGTAAAGAAGAAATTGCCCTGTTATCAAAAGAAATTGAAGAAGCACAGGTGCGTAATCAGAAAACTTTTCTAGCAGAGACAAAACGAAAAATGAGACCAAAAGTCTCACTTGCGTTTATGGGTATTAGTGCCGTATTTATGGCAATCTTAACGGTTGTTCAATTGCTGAGTCATTCAATTGTACCAGCAATGGTAGCAAGTGGTGCATACTACAAAACGAATGTCGTTGCGGCATTTGAATTTTGGAGATTTCTTACTGCTCCTTTGGTCTATCCTGATTTTCTTCTCTATATGATCATGATGTTTGTTCTTTATCAGGTGGCGAAGCAATGTGAACCACTGTTTCATCGAAAACAATTTTTAATACTATTTTTTGGTTCTTTACTTGCTGGCTATCTAAGCGTGTTTATCAGTGATGGAAATACCGTTGCCTTTGGGGCTGGTTCTCTAATTTGGGGTATGATTGGTGCCTATTATGTAGGTATGATTGAAAGTAAAACCTATCGCATACCAATGATTCAAGCAGAGATGATCAAATTAGGTGTGTATGGATTATTGTGTTGGTCATTACCAGGTATGTCAATTCTTGGGCATCTTTCTGGATTTTTATTTGGTGCACTTTTTATGTGTTCCATCCTGCCAACAAAACATCATCCAGAAATGATGAAGCATGCTAAAAATTCATTGATCCTCTTTGTTTGTTTATTGATAGCTGGCTGTTTCTTTGCGAAAGATCGATTGAGCTTTGATTCTGATTTTGATCGTGAAATCGTAAAAATATATGAGCATACATGGCTTGATGACTATGCGAATTATTTAGAGTCATGTTATAATAAAGCATACAGATTGGAGTAATGTTTATGAAAAGAAAAGATGTCTTAAGTTGGGATGAATACTTTATGGGATTGGCGCATTTGAGCGCAAAACGTAGTAAAGATCCGAATACACAAGTTGGTGCTGTGATTGTGAGTGATGAGCATCGAGTTGTAAGTATTGGATATAATGGATTTCCAAATGGTTGTAGTGATGATGAATTCCCATGGAATCGTGAAGGCGATTTTGGCTGTACAAAATATCCATATGTTGTACATGCCGAATTAAATGCCATTTTAAATAGTAAACATGATCTACGTGGATGCAGTATTTATGTATCTCTATTCCCATGTAATGAATGTGCAAAAGCAATCATTCAAAGTGGAATTCGAAGAATTGTTTATGAATCAGATAAATATGCAAATACGGATTCTACGATTGCAAGTAAACGCATGCTACAAGCTGCAGGTGTAGAGTTGTATCAACTTCCATATTGTATCGATTTAACAGTAACGAAAAAAGAAAATAAAGAAAGCTAAGTCAGCTTTCTTTCAGACTGTTGACAAAAGGTCAGCAGTCTTTTTTTGTAGATGGTATAATAAT
>SAMEA104404106__coassemble_2228_pt1 | contig 12702 bp, 6 predicted proteins | sample SAMEA104404106__metabat2_high_PE_075 | metagenome-assembled genome bin SAMEA104404106 (sample SAMEA104404106) | Balaenoptera acutorostrata
TCTAAATCAACAGTTAATTCAGTTTCTCCATTTTCAAGTGCATTGTTTTTCTCTGCAGTATCATCACCATTTAAATAAAATAATCCTCCGATGCAAAGTAGGACTACCACTACAACAGCGATAATGATCATTGATTGTTTTTTCATATTAAAAACCTCCTTGTCTTATTATAAATGCCACAGGCTTTTTTTTAAAGTACCTGTGGCAATTTTTTGTTTGTTTTATTCGAATATCATGAATATTTATACATAATTATATTCATTTGTAGAGTTTTTGATACCGTTTTCTTTTTGCTTATTTTTATTTTTTATTAGAACGTGTATCTTTATATGCTTTTGCGGTTTTATTGTATACATACATCGCTTTTGAAATGTCTTTAATTTTCTGACTTGCGTCTTCTTTTTGAAGCATCACATCCGCATAAGAGAATACACTGTACACAACAGTGATTTCATCTTGTGTTACAGTATCTTTTACTTTTACTGTGTATGGACGATCAAAGTTTTCCGCAAAGATATTTTCTACTTCTACAAATACTTTATCTGTACCATAGAATGTTGGTTTTAATACGGTTTCTTTTCCACCTTCTACTTTTACGAATTGAACGCTTCCTTCATTGTAACGAGTTTCTAAAGTTTCATCGACAACAAAGTGATGACGAATCGCTACTTCGGATAATAGACGAAGGTTTGTTGCACCATATTTAATACCATCTACATGACCTGTATCGGTTCCTTTGTATTCACTAAATGCAGATGCATCCACGCTTTCATATGTACGATCTAGGATGTTTGCATTTGCTAGGGTATCCATACGATAGTTAAAGTATGTCTGTGCCATCGCACCATAGTTTAACATCGCTTCTACAGTATCAATGGCTTCTGCACTTACTTTGCTTGGGTTTGCTAATAAACGTGATGCATAATCAACAACTGAGTAGACACCTTGTTTTCCAGCTTGCACACTACCATCTTCACTTGTTGTAAAGACTTGCATTGTAACTTCATCAACCATCTGTCTTGCATATAGTGGGAAGGATACTTTGTATAGATCTTTTTCTTTTTTCCATTCACGTACTGGAACCTGTTTTTTGATAACTTGATCTGTATCTTGTACAGTGAACTGAATGTATACTTGTTCATCCTGTAAGATAGCAGGATTTACTTCTAGATATACGTTAATACTAATGCTATCGGCTAATGTAATTGACATATTGCGAGGAATCACAGTTTTTACAACCAATGCATTTGCTGCTTCTTGTAAAACTTCCAATGCCGTTGTAAATGTTTGTTTATCTGCTGTTTGTTCTTTTAATAAGTCATTTGCATTTGCTAATTGTTGTGCAAATGCATCCCATTGTTCTGGCATGTAATCTGCACTCTGATAAGATTTTACCGTTTCTACATACGCTTTTAAGTTGCTCATTGCATTTGCGTTTTCAACAGCTGCAGATAATTTTTTATTTTCTGCATTCACTTGTGCTTGTGAAGAAGCATAGGCATCATAGACAGCTCTTGCTTGATCATAAGCCGTTTGTAACTGTTGTTTTGCCGTTGTTAATTGGTATGTATCCAATTTCACTAACGCTTGTTTTGCTTGTGATAAGGTTGCTAATAAAGCATCACGATTTACATAAACAAGTCCTTCCTTATAGAATCTTGCCAATGCTTGATCTAATTTCACTACCCAAGCATTTACTTCGCTCGCATTTAAGCCTTCAGCTAATGCAGCTTCTGCTTGTGCTAATTCCGATTCTAATGCTTCTTTAGCAGCTGGTGAATAGCTTCCGTTTGTTCCATCGTATTTTAATCCTGCGATTTCTTCACGAATCTGTGTAATGCGATTTGTCAACACAAAGCTATTATCCGTTTTAAAGATATTCAACTCTGTTAACGCGAAATCACCTTTTACGGTAAAACGCAATTGATTTGTGTATACGGATTGTTCCGCAACCGCAAAGATTTCACGATCTGTTTTCGTGTTCATAGATTGACTAACAAGAGGTTTAAAGCTTTGGCTTGCCTGATCAAAATATTCCACACTGTATTTTACTGCTTTTGCTTCGCTATCCGCTTTTTGCACACTGACAACACGAATATCATAAGCTTCTGGTAAGGTTACCGTAAATTGTTTTTGTTCGTTTGTTTGATATGCTTGATCCTGTTTTCCATCCACTAAGATTGCGGCATTGCTAGGATCAATCGTTGCACCATTGCTGATGACTTCTGGTTTTCCACTGAATGCTTCAAACTCATATAAACGAGATTCTGCTAAATAAGCAGGTCCTTCTCCGTTATTTCCCATGTGAACAAAGACAATTTTACTTGCGATTTGGTTCACTGGTACACGAACCGTTTTATTTCCTAATAACTCTTTTGAACCGCTTGTATCTTTTAATAACGTACGGTTTCCATCCTTGTCTTCCGCAAATACTTTATAACGTAATCCAAGTTCTCCCTTTTCAAATGTAAGGTCAACATGTTTTACAAAGTGATCGTTGTGAAGATTAAAGACGATATCTTTGTTTTGATCAACCTTGCTGAAAGTAGAATCTTTATTTCCATCTAGCACTGCATTTCCAGCGTTTCCACCAGATACGCTAACACCTTCGATTTTACCTTCTTTAAAGTTGATTTCAATGCCTTTTTCAATTTGCTCTCTAGACATTACTTTTAATTCTTTAATCGCAGGACTTGCTGCATAAGCATCTCCTTTTTTCGTTGTTCCAGTAAAGTAAACCTTCACTTCTTGAATTTTTTTGTTCACTGGAATTTTATAAGATGCTTCTTCTGTTACATTTGTATTGTCTTTATACTTGTCATAGACAACGATTTCTTTTCCATTTGCGTCTGTAACCGCAACATAGAATTTAAATGGTAAGCCTGGTTTTTCAAAGTATAATTCAAGGCTATCCACCATCGTAACTGCTGGTAATGGAAGTGTTACCGTTGTTGGGTAAGATGCTTCTCCCCATTGTTCTGTCTTCCATAGGTTGTTCATATTTCCATCGGTAATAAAGGATAGGTTTGCATCTGGATGTGTTTTACGATCCGCTGTTGCTTGTAATCCTTCCGCAATATTTACCACTTCACCCTTTGTCATAATCATGAATTCGGATAATGCAGGTCCTGCTTGTCCCGCAGATCCTTTTCCAGTAATTCCTTCATAATGAACCGTTGCTTTTGTGATGACTTTATCCACATTGATTTTGAATGAACGCTCATCCATCGTACCATTGTGGTTGCGATAGTGATCATAAACGATGGTATCGTTTCCTTCTTCATCCGTTACCGTTACATAGAATTTAAATGGTAAACCTACTTTTTCAAAGTAGATATCTAAGTAATCTACATGACTTGCAGCTTCTAAAGGAATGCTGATATATGCAGGATATGCACCATTTCCCCAGTCTGTTGTTTTCCACAAGTTGTTTTTGTTTCCATCCGTTACATTCTTTAATGGGAAACCTGCATCTGTATTTGTTTTATTAGTAACTGGTAATACGCCAGCCGCTAAGTTTGTATACGTTACCGTTTGTAACACTTTTCCATACGCACTTACTTCTGAAAGCAACACTGGTGTATTTTGAACATCTGCCGTTGTCATGGTGATGCGTAATTGTTCTGCTTTTACTTGACCAAGGGCAATGGTTACGTTTGAATCCAACGCTTTGCTTGTATCTTCACTTACTGTTTTCCATGTTCCATCCTGGAATACGTCAACTTTATAAGTATAAGGGAATTTTTTCGCTAATTGTTGGAAGGATAGAGTTACTTCATTAATCTGGTAGCTACCTTGTAAATCAAAGACGATTTCGTGAGGTCCAGCTCCTTCTAATACCCATTCATCACTTGTTACACCATTTGTGATGTTCGTGATGTTTCCAGCTTTTGTTTGCGATGTTGTCGTTGGTACGACATCTTTTAAGATATTTGTTTTTTCTTCAACTGCACCACCTGCCTTCTTCTCAAAGTTTGTAAATGAGAATTGATCATATGCCTGTTGTGCTAATACCGCAAGATTTTCGTCTGTTGCTACCGTTGGATATGCATATTTTCCGTTTTCATCATCGGATTTACGGTTTACCCATTTGAATTCCCATAAGAACCAGTTGCTTTCTGCTTTTGCATCTTCTGGATTTTTCGGTTGTCCCTTCATATCCGCAATGCGGTTACGAATCCAAATTGCCCAACGTTCTTTATAGAAATCCTTTGTTAATCCAGACCATTTACGGTTTGAATAATCCTTTAATCCAGATACACGTTCTCCACCCCAAGTTGTGATTAAGCTACGTGCATTGAACTCAAATAAATCCTTTGTCCAATCATCGGCACCAACAATCATCTTACGAGATGCTTCAATCCATGTACCAACCATGAATTCTTCTGTTGTTGATAAGATGCGATCGGATAAATCAATCAAGGCTAAGAATTCATTTGCGATTTTTTCAAATTTTACTAAATCACGGTTGTTTTTGTATTCTACCATCAATTTGTGATATTCCACTGCCGCATTAGCTAAAACTTGTTCGGCTACATCGGCTAAATCATAACGATAAGCAGGAGATGCCTTAAATGCATCATAGTTATCCGCAAGCAATACCAATGCTTGATCTAAACGAGCCTTATCATAAAGGATATTGCTATGTCCCCAAGTAGATGCAGAGTTAAAAGAATCCGTTGGACGAGAGTTGATTACAGTTTCGGCAGCACCTTGATAATAAATACCTTTATCTGCATATGCTGTTTCTAATAAGATATCCCATGCTTCTTGAAGATCTTTTTCTGCTTTTGGATCTGTTTTTTCATTTACACCGGCACGGCGTTTTGCATAATCATCAACCCATTTGTTGTAGTCGATTGGATCTTTTGACCAAGTTGTTTCAAAGAATAATTCGTATACAACTGGACTATTTTCTAGGGCTTCTGGTGTAATACCGATTCCCTTCATATTTTTTGATTTGTTGTTTGTTAAGATTGGATCGGATGCGATTACTGGAATTTCTCCATCTAATCCCATACGTCCACCAAAGTTATGTAACATACAGTAGATCCATGGTGTTCCATTTTGTTCAAACAATCCATGTTGAGGATTCATATCAGACTGTAAGTCAAGTGCTAAGGCGTGTTTTGGATCCATCTTAGACATTTTGTTGTGGTTTAAGTTTCCTTGCCATTGTTGCATAACCCAAACCGCATCAGGATTGGATGCTAGCATTTCATCCTGTACTGTTTTAAAGATTGATGCAATGTCTAATCCACCTGTGTTCCCACCTTCGTGGAATGGATCGGTTGCATAATAATCGGTAATATCTCCAAAGATATTTTTCTGTGCTTCATAGAAAGTATTCGCAGCTTGTTCAAAGTAATTCTTTTTCCCAGCAGCGATTTCTTCTTTTGTTAAATATGTTTTGATGATTGATGGACGTGTATAGCCTACCCAACCATCTTTCGGTGTTAATACCGCACCTTCATTTTTCTGTGCGAATGTTTCTGGTACCTGACCTGCAAATCCTTGAAGAACTGGTTGAATACCATATGTTTGCATACGGTCATGGATCTGACGTCCTAATTCAACACGTTGTTCAAACCATGAATTTGGTAATGGTCCACCGATGCTGTATAAGTTTTGCATGTAGAACCAAGCAAAGTATCCAGGTCCTGCGATGTAATCCTTAATTTCATCATCAGTATAATTGAATTGTTTTAATGTTTGACGAATAACTTCTTCTTGTCCAACAATATCTAATACAAGGTTAATACTATTCATTGCACACCAGTCTAAGAATGCTTCATATTCATCCCAGTTCCAGAATGCCATGGTATAAGAGTACGTACAGAAGTTTAATGCATAACGTAAATCAAACTGTGCTTCTTTAACAATTGTCTTTTCTACAGGAACAATTGCTGAAACAGCCGTGTTTGATTCAAAGAATGGATTGTAATCAACATTTAGATAATATTTTAAGTAATAGTTAAATCCAGATGCCATCGCAATTCCATTGTTACCGCGAATCAAGATTCTTCCATTGCTCGCATTTGAAATTTCAAATACATCTTTTCCCTGTCCTAATTCTTCACGAACTTCAAAGACGAATTTGTTTTTCCATTGATTTCCAATAACACGACCAACAAGATCACTCATCTCTTGAACGGTTTTCTGATTTGCGTAAGCCTGGTTTGATTCAACCTTATCCCATTCTTTTTGCCATTTGCTTCCTTGCCAATCAGATACTTGAATTTCTGCAGGCTGTGTTACTTTTTCAGAAGATTTTGAACCAAATAATTCAATTTCTGCTAAGTTTGTCACAAAAGAATCAGAATTATAAGCCATATTCAAACGTACATAAGAAGCTTTTACATTCACATCGAATGTATCCCCTTCTGCAGTTGCCTTTGTATCGCTTGTTTTGGCTACGACTTTGTCATAGTTCACCCCATCAACAGATGTATAAATATAATAATGGTTATAAGAACGTTGATCTACATTTTGATAAATCTTGATCTGTGATAAATCATATACCCCATCTAATTTAATATTGATATAACGATTATGATCATACATACGTTTATAATCGTCACCTTCACCATTGGAAGGAATGGATTGCCAATACGTGTCTTTTTGACCATCGACAATATTTCCTACCGCATGATTGCTGTGTGCAAATGCTTGAACTTGTTCCGCTTTTACCGAAATCTTTTCAACAGTGGCATTTGCCTGAACCGTAATACCTAAGCTTTGTACGACAATAGCTAGTAATACTACGATTGATAAAAACTTTCTTCGTTTTCCCATACTGTATTCCTTGTTCTCCTTTCAGTATTTGGTCATAAAATAAAAAAACTATTTATCACCAATTTTTTCCTGTTACAGTATACAACAAAGTCTGTTTTAATATCTTGCACACTTTGTTAAAATATTACACTGTATAAAATTTGGCAATACCATAGTTTTTAGTATAAATTTCGATAATCTTTTGGTGATATTCCCACCATTTTTTTAAAGATTTGCGTAAAGTAACTCTGCGAGCGGAATCCCGTTTCAAAGGCTACTTTTTTTAGTGGATAATCCTCTTTGATCAGACGCTTGGCATCGTTGATTCTATATTCATTAATAATATCGGTAAATGGTTTTCCAACCTGTTTATTCAACATACGACTAATGTAGGTTGGTGATACATTTAAATCATCCGCCACATCCTGAAGACTGATCTGTTTACGATAATTCTGTTTGACATAGCGCAGCACTTCTTTGGTGATATAGTCAAACTGTTGATACTTTACATCCACAAGTACATCCACAAAATCCATGAAGTAATGATGCAGATCCACCTCACTGATTGGATGTTGAAATTGAGGACTTGTATATTGAATGGTTGGATAGACATTCTGAAAGCTTTGTACAATGTGCTCTAAAATTGAAACAATCTTTGTTTCATCCTGTTTCCAATCAAAGGCATCATGATAAAACAATCGCTGAATAAATCGTTCGATCTCGGTACGCAATACCGTAACTTGATTCGTTTCATAAATCTTCAATAGCTTATCCACAAATTCATCCAAGGTTTCTTCATTGCTTGAAGGATTCAAGGATTCTTTTTGTTTCTCCTTTTTCATCGCATCTTTATACGAAAGCTGCAACTTGGATGTTTCCGTTTGAATACTACCTACCAAGCAGGGTACAAACTGACAAATAAACACGGATAACTTATCCACATCATCCTGTGTTAATGCATAATTGGCAATCACAAATAGGATTTCATGCTCATGAAAATTCACACACAAACAAGAGAATCCCTTTTCTTCCACCGATTGTTTAATCGTAAACAATAAGTCTGAATCCTCACTTTGAGGAATCACAAAACAAACACCAGACTTCATGAAGATATTCTGTAGTTTCAGCTGCTTCTGTATCTCAATTTCACTTTTCCCTAATAAGATAGCACGAGCCGTCTGTGTTTCTAAAACCGGGAAGATGTGATTCATCTTATTCACCAATGCATTCATCTGTAGTTGTTTATTCTTTTGTACACTAATTGTGTTACAAGCCTTTAATAGTCGATCTAAAATTTGCTCAGGGCTTGATGGCTTTAAGATAAAATCTTCCACATGTAAACGAATGGCCTCTTGTGCATAATGAAAGGAACTATACGATGTCAAAATAAAACTGATGCTTTCTCGTCTTTCAATCGCACGAATTTCCTTTAACGCCTCTAAGCCATTTTTAACAGGCATTTCAATATCTAGTAATAAAATATCACAATCCTCATGTTGGCAGATTTCAACTGCTTCGGCACCATTGGATGCCGTAAATATTTTTGTGATTGGAAGATTGGATTGTTCAATCATTGACTTTAAATAGTCGCGCTCAATCTTTTCATCTTCTGCAATTAATAATTGAAACATAGTCTCTTCCTCTCTTTACTTTGGTTTTTTAATAAGAATATGAAAAGAAAATCCACAATCCACATCCGTTACAATTTGAATCTCAACACGATCCTTATAATACGCCTGTAATCGTCGAATCACATTGTACAAACCAAAATGCAATTCATTATAATCACTCTTTTTATAAAGTTCTAATTTTTTATCAATCGCTTCCTGTGGCATACCTTTTCCATTATCCGAAACCATGATCAATACCCCATCTTGTTCCTTTGCGATGTAGATTTCCACTTCTCCATCTTCTAAACAATCGCATAAACCATGTTTCATCGCATTTTCCACTAATGGTTGTAAAATCATGCCTGGAATACTAGTGCCTCCGATTTCTTCTTCATCATTGATATTAAGTATAAAATCAATGCGATCCGATACACGTAGTTTTTGAATCTCAATGTATGAACGAATGGCTTGAATTTCTAAGGAAATCGTACTGATGCGATTTTGCATCTCTAAGCCATAGCGCAACAACTGACTGCTATGAAGAATCATCTGTGATGCGATCTCATTTTGTTTGGTCATAACCAAACGATTGATCATATTCAAGGTATTAAATAGAAAATGAGGGTTGATCTGATTTTGTAACATCTTCAATTCACTTTGAACAAGCAACTCATCTTTCTTTAGATTCTCATTTTCTGTTACCAATAAGGCTTCCTTTAAACGTGCTCGATCTCGTTCGTGTTCAATATTTAACTCAACCTGCTTTGCCATCTCATTTAAGGCAACACAGAGTTGTTCCATCTCTAAACTAGTAGAAGAAATCTTACGTAAATCATACGTACCTTCCTTTACTTTTTGAATATTTAATAAAATTTGATTCAATGGCTTCATCAAGGAATGAACCATATCAAAGATAAAATAGATAAGCCATCCTAATACAATGATTAATAAACTAACACTTAAAAGTTCAATCATCTGTTTAATCATATCTAAGGATGCTTTTTCATCCTGCATCGAAATTGTGATCATCTTATAATAATCCGAACTTGTCAACGCAATCAACTTATCATAACGTTGAAGCGTTTCATAGCCTTTTTCATACGATTGATTCATTACTTCTAAATGATACAATTCTTGGCATAGTTCATCATAGGAATAGCACATATTCTTCAACAGTTCAAAACGATAGCTTTCCTTAATATAGGAAAGATCAATCAATTCATCTAAATTATCCAAAGCCACATGTAATGTTTTCGTATAGGAATGATAGGCTTCCTCATTCCCTGTATATAGAAAATCTTTCATATAGGTGGAAGCATCATCCATGGCTTGATAACTATCCTGTATTTTTAAATAGGCATGCAACAAGCGATCATAACGCAAGGTGATGCGAGTATTTAAATAGTATGAAGTTGCTAAGAATAAGGTGATGCAGATGGCTAGAAATAGATTGGCATGATAAAATCGCTTACGAAAACTTCTAATCCTTTTCATGACGCAATTCCTTTTCGTAGGTATCCACGTTGTCCTTTGTCACTAACAACAAACTTGGATGTGAAATAACCTGTTCTGGTTTTTTCTTTGTTTCTAAATACGTATAAATAGCCTCTACACTCTGATAGCCATAATCATAAAAGGAGGTCACAATGCTACCATCCAACTCTTCTTGTTTAATTAAATCAATGGTTGATTCCATATCATCCACACCATAGATTAATACGGAATCAAGTTTTCCTTTGTGTTTGACTGCTTCTACACAAGATGCCGCCGATTCTCCCGCAAAGTTAATCGCCACATTTAAATCTGCATGTTCATTAATCACTTGAATCCATTCTCGCTTGGCGCGTACTAAATCCGATTTTGATTCACTAATACTGACAATTTCATATCCACCAGGATGACTAGAAAACACCTGATAAATCTCTTCAATCTGCTTCTGTGCAATCGCAAAGTTTTTCTCTGCAACCTGAATCGCAATCTTTAAATGCTTCTTCTTTCCATATTTCTTTTGAATATTCTCTAAAATCAATTCTGCCTGTTGTTTAAAATCTTTCCCCATATATAAGAAACGTTTGCTCTCTGGCTGATCACTATCCACCAAAACAAAAGGAATCTTTTGTTCATAGGCTTGATCAATCAGCTTAGAATCAACGACTCCTTGAGTTATAATGCCATCTACTTTCATCAATAATCCGGTTTCAATCACTTCATTCATACGTGCAGTATCAATGGTATTTGGTCCTAGCCAATCATAATGAATCCCATAGGCTTCACAAGCATCCTGAAATCCTTCATGCGCTTTCTCCCAGATTACATGTCCATTTAATGGAGTAGCAAATAAGATATAATATGCATCTTCTTTCTTAGTCTTTTCTGTTGAGCAAGCCGCTAACAAGAAACAGACTAGAATTATAAGAAGACCTTTTTTAATCTTCATCATCTACTTATTTGAACCAAAAATTTCTTGATAAACCAAATCCACTGCTTCATAAGAAATTGTACAACCTAATTCATAGGTTGGAACAATGGATAACTTAGAAACGGTGTCCATGGTTTGTATCATGCCACTTGCATCCTTTCTTCGATAGGTTTGATTTAACAACATTGGATAGGCTTCTTTAAATGATACTTTTTTCAATGTATTTTCCGTTGCCTGATGCAAGATAAAAATACCAGCTACCTCTGCATGCGTATTTGTTTGAATACCATCTTTTCCACCATATGGTGTTCCATATACATAAACATGATCCTTTGTGATCACAAGCAATGGTTTATCATCATTGACCATGGTCACCTGATCTTTAAAACGCTCTCTCCAAAGTCTAGCATGCGTAGACTTACCTGTTCCACTTGCAGCCGTAAACAACAAGGCTTTTCCATTCATCTCTAAAGCAGAACAATGGAATAAAATAATATCTTTTTCTAATAATACTTCACAGATTTTACGATACACTGCTAGTGATTCTAAATATTCTACAGGCCAGTTTCCACCATCCTGATTTTCTCTTTGAATCTCTTGATCACTAACAGAAATGACATAGTCAACTGTTTCTGGTTGTTCAATACAATAATCCTTACATAATCTACTTACATAATCATACTTGTTTTCTACTTGGAATACGTATTCCACTAATTTCATATAGAACATATTTTTTGTTTCCTTTTCTCTTTTCTTTCAATATCTCAATTATATAGGTAAGGCTTTTCATTTTCAAGTAAACATTATTCTTCATGATTATAAATATAAAATGTACCTCTTCCTTTACTCTTTTTCAATATTCTATGTTCTTTTACTAGCTTCACTAATATACGTTGTATCGTTGTCTGACAAATATCCGGACATAATTCAATCAATTCTGATTTTGTCATTCGACCAAGATGTTCTTTCATGATTCTTTCAATACGCTCCTGCTTAGTTAAGTTCCGATTTGAAACCATCATCATATAAGAATCGAATTCTCGATAAGCCGCAACTATAGTTCCCAAATAATAGGTTACAAATGGTTTATACGAATGTTTATTTTCATGCCATCCATAAGAAGCCTCCTGTAATGCCTCATAATATGTCTCTTTACTTTTTTCAATTATCTTTTCGATACTGATGTATTGATTAACCATATATTCTTCCTGATACAACATCAATACAGTCAACAATCGACTTATTCTGCCATTTCCATCCTGAAATGGATGAACACATAAAAAGTCTAGTATAAACATTGGTATTAGTAATAGTGGTTCTATTCCCTTATTTTTGGCTTTCAAAAATGCATCACATAGTTGTTGCATCGCTTCTTTGGTTTCTAAAGCTGAAATAGGTTGAAATCGTAGTTGTTTGCTTCCATCAGCATGAATTTCTACGATGCTATTATCCTTTGTTTTATATCTTCCACCTATATCTGTATTTTCATATTGATATAACTTTTGGTGTAATTGTAAAATCATCGCTGGTTCAATGGACATGTATGGATATGACTCTTGGATTGTATGCAAAGCATCACGATAGCCTGCGATTGCTTCTTCATCCCTAGTTTCAGGCATCCTATTTTCGATCACTAGCTTTTTTAATTTATGTTTTGTTACACCTATCCTCTCTATCTTATTGGATGCTTCTATACTTTGCATCATCGCAATCTTTGAAAACTTCCCTAGTTGTTTTGTATGTTCTCTAAGATAGAACTTTTGTTTTCCCTTATATTCATGTATTCTCGTTAATAACGATACAATCTCTGGAGTAAACAGCGTTTTATAGCTTTCTAAATAACAAATTTTTTGAGGCATCTGTAGTATCTGTGGGTAATCAGAACATATAAACTATAAA
>SAMEA104404106__coassemble_2262_pt1 | contig 12520 bp, 10 predicted proteins | sample SAMEA104404106__metabat2_high_PE_075 | metagenome-assembled genome bin SAMEA104404106 (sample SAMEA104404106) | Balaenoptera acutorostrata
TAACGCATAAAAATACCCTCCTTACTGGTTGTCCAGTAAAGAGGGTACATATCAAGTATGGCTGCTTTTTTTGATGGATGGGATTAAAAAAAGCTGAAGTAAATCCATGGTTATGGAATACTTCAGCTTTCTGTTTATCAATGATGCGGATAACAGGAATTGAACCTGCACGAAATTTCTTCCATTAGAATCTGAATCTAACGCGTCTACCAATTCCGCCATATCCGCAATTCTGTTGTTTTTTAAAATGGTGCAGTCGATGAGACTTGAACTCACACGGATATACATCCACTACCCCCTCAAGATAGCGTGTCTGCCATTCCACCACGACTGCATTTCGTACTTTCTTATCATACTACATTTTCTGTATTTTCGCTATAGTTTTTCAGGGATTTGTGTTACCATAGTACAGTATACGAAAAGAGGTTGAACACGATGAAGAAAAAAGAAGTAAGAATTGCGAAATCAAGTATTTTATTCTACATTGCATCCGTAATATTCCTAGGAATTGCATGTTTCTATTTTATAGTTACTTATCAATCTGTTGTGATGTTGTCAGAACAAACAAAGGTACAGTTTGTGGATATGTTGAATGCCTATTTTAGTAACTGTGCACCATTCTTTGCCTATGCCTTTGCTTGTTATGGGATTGGATTAGTGCTAGCGAAGTTACAAACGTTGGTTTCTACCTTATCGCTATGTGTAGAAGAAGCGATTGAAGAGGTTGAAGAACCAGAAGAGCAGACAAAAGAAAACGAAGAGTAGATCTTCGTTTTTTCTTTTATTCTAATGTTTTGATGACTAGTTCAGCAATTTGTACGGCATTTGTAGCGGCTCCTTTACGAACCTGATCGCCACAGCACCAGAAGCTCAATGCATTTTTATGATTGCTCATATCTTTGCGGATACGACCTACATAAACCAAATCTTGATCGGTTGTATCTAATGGCATTGGATATACTTTGTTTGCTGGATCATCCATCAATTTAATACCATCGGCTTCACGTAATAATTCTCTTGCTTTTTCCACAGAGATTTCTTGGTCAAATTCAACAAAGATGGATTCGGAGTGAGAACGATAAATTGGAACACGAACACAAGTACAGTTGACACTCAATTCAGGTGTATCTAAGATTTTGCGTCCTTCATTTTGCATCTTCATTTCTTCACTAGAATAGCCTTCTTCATTAAATCCACCGATTTGTGGAATTAAGTTGTAAGCAATTTGATATTGGAATGTTTTTACATCGACATCCTTTCCTTCACGAATGGCTTCGATTTGTTCATCCAATTCTCGAATTCCACCAACGCCTGCACCAGATACGGCTTGATAAGTGGAAACAATCATCTTCTGTGCACGTGCATAGCGATGTAATGGAGCTAAGGCAACTAGTGCGATAATGGTAGCACAGTTTGGATTGGCGATAATACCGTGATGTTTTTTAACATCCTCTGGATTGACTTCTGGAATTACCAATGGAACGTTTGGATCCAAACGATAAGCACTACTGTTGTCGACAACAACGGCTCCAGCTTCTACAGCTTTTGGTAAGAAGCGTTCGGCAATGTTATTTTCTGCAGCTCCTAAAACCAAGTCAATTCCTTTGAAGCTATCATCCGTAGTTTCTTCTACCGTGTATTCTTTTCCAGCAACCATCATCTTTTTACCAGCACTACGAGCGCTTGCTAAAAGGTGAAGTTCCTTGATTGGAAAGTTTCTTTCTACTAAAATTTTTAACATTTCTTGACCAACTGCTCCAGTTGCACCAAGAATGGCAACATTATATGTTTTCATAAAATCTTCCTTTCTATCATTATTCTATGACAAATGAATTATAAATCGCAGAGATTGTTTTTTCAAAGTCTTTATCTTCTACGCCGACAACGATGTTGATTTCATCACTACCCTGTGCAATCATACGGATGTTGATGTTGTTCTTTCCTAAGATTGCGAATAATTTACCAGAAATACCTGGGCGATACATCATCTGTCTACCTACGGTAGCGATTAAAGCGATGTGATCGATGACTTTTACGTTATCTGGATTGCATGCTTTTTTAATATCGCTTACGATATCGTAGATGACATCTTTTACATCTTCACTGTTAACGACGATACTAAAGGAATCGATACCACTTGGTATGTGTTCAACGGAGATGCGATAGTTTTCAAATACTTCTAGTGTACGACGGATGATACCGACTTCATCAGACATGTGGTTTTTATAAATTGCGACAACAGAGAAGTTTTTCTTACCGGCAATACCGGTGATGATCTGTTTCGAATCTTGTTCATCCACTTCTTCCACGATGATTGTACCACCATCTTGTGGACGATTGGTATTTAAGATATTAATTGGAATGTTTTTCTCTTTTACAGGGAAGATGGCTTCTTCATGAAGAACGCTTGCACCCATGTAAGAAAGTTCTCGCAATTCACTATAGGTAATGGTATGGATACGTTTTGGATGTGGTACGATTCTTGGATCGGCCATAAGAATTCCAGAGACATCGGTCCAGTTTTCATACATATCTGCATTTAACAAACGTGCAAGGATGGAACCGGTAATATCACTTCCACCTCTTGTCATTGTTTTGATTGTTCCATCTGGCAAAGCACCATAGAAACCAGGAATGACGAAGCAGTCATTGTGTTTTAGAAAATTATCTAAGCGATATTTGGTAGCATCGTAATCAATTTTACCATCATATCGGAACGTAATGATATCTTTTGCATCTACAAATGGATATTCAAGATATTCAGCCATTAATTTTGCGGTTAAATATTCACCACGAGATACTAAATAATCGGTAGACATGGATTTGTGTAATTCTTTTTGTAGAGCGGCTAAATCTTCTTCGATTGGATATTGAAGATTTAAGTCTTTTTTGATAGACAAGAATCGTTCTTTGATTAAATCAAATAATGATAGATAGTCAACACTATATTTTAAGTGGGCCTCAATTAAATATAATAAGTCAGTTACTTTATTATCTTCCTTATTTTCTCTACCACTTGCGCTAACAACGACAAATCGTCTAGCAGGATCGCTTTTAATAATATCTTTTACTTTTTTAAATTGTGTGGCATTAGCGACAGATGAACCACCAAATTTCGCTATTTTAAGCATTTTCTATTCCTCCTCATATTGATCGATACTTGCCATGAAGGCAGTTGGATCTTGTTTTAAAATCTCATGCATAAGTTCATGCATCTTTGATACTTCGATATGTTTGATATGAATGTATTTATCAAAGGTGCTTGTTTTATAAGATAACCCCTTTAACAATGGTCGTAGTGATTGATCACAACGTAAGATGTAGTCCCTTTTACAAATGGTTGAATCATAGACCATATGATTTGTGAATGAACATTCACGATGTTGTTGATTTAATAAGATATCGATAATATCTTGAACGATGGCATTTGCGGTTGCTAGTTTTCCGGCTCCTTGACCAAAGAACTTTAATTCTCCAATGGTATCTCCCTGTAGAGAAATTAAATTGTAGTTGTCCATCGTATTGGCTTCTAGTTGTGTTTCCTTAAATAGAATAGGTTCTACTACACAGCTATAACGTTCACCAATGCGTTTTGTTTTCGCGATTAGGCGAACAGCCAATCCTTGTGATTTATAATATTGTACATCTTCTTTTGTGATGTTGCGGATCCCAAAGATTGGAAAGTTATCTGGAATATCTATATTATACGCGATAGAAGCAGAAATGCGAAGTTTATTACAAATATCATAGCCATCAATATCAGCACTAGGATCTTGTTCGGCATATCCTAGTTGTTGTGCTTGTTTTAACACATCGTCAAAAGATGCCTGATAGCGTTGCATATGATCTAGAATAAAGTTGCTTGTACCATTAAAGATACCGTGTATTTCTTTTACTTCATCAATGCGTAATGCTTTTTCTAATCCTTGAATCCAAGGAATACCTCCACCAGTACTTGCTTCATAATAGAAATGTACACCGTTTTTACGTGCACAATCCGTAAATTCTTTTAAGTATGCGGCAACAACGGCTTTGTTTGCGGTAACCACATGTTTTTTGGCTTGTAGTGCCTGTAGAATATAGGTATGAGCAGGTTCTAACCCTCCCATGGTTTCTACAACGACATCCAAGGATGGATCGGATAAGATGGTAGCTAAATCGTCACACATGGTTGGTAAAGTCTTCTGCTTTCCTTTACGGATGAGAATATGACGAACAGCCAGTGCTTTTGTCTGTTCTGTCTGTGGATGTTCTATTATTTCATAGACACCGCTTCCAATTGTTCCAAAACCTAAGATTGCGATATTCATCGAAAGCCCCCTTTAAATTTTTGTTTTTTGTTTAAAAACACTTGTTTTTATATTGCGCACATTGTATCATAGTAAAATAAGAAATGCAAGTTTTGAAAAGGAGAAATGAAAAAAATGAAAGAAAATATGAAAATATATTCAAGCACACGAAACAAAGATTTGAAAAAAGCTCCCAAAGAAGCAATTTTAGCTGGAATTGCCGATGATGGAGGATTGTATGTATACGATGGATTAACAGATTTAAAATTGCCTTTAGAGAAGATGATGAATCAAAGTTATAATGAAATGGCAGAAACTGTTTTATCATTATTATTACCAGATTTTACAGAAGAGGAAGTAAAGGCCTGTGTAACGGATGCCTATGAGGGGAAATTTGATACGGATGATATTACGCCATTAAACGTTGTCAAGGATACACCGATCTTAGAATTGTTCCATGGACCAACTTGTGCCTTTAAGGATGTGGGGCTTCGCATGTTGCCACAATTGATGTCAAAGGCCATCGCAAGTCAAAAACAGATGGATGTTATGATTTTAACTGCGACAAGTGGGGATACTGGAAAGGCAGCACTAGAGGGATTTAAGGATGTGCCACATACAGGAATTACCGTATTCTATCCAAATAATGGTGTCAGTAAGATGCAACAGTTGCAGATGGCAACGACAACAGGAAACAATACAAAGGTATGTGCGATTGAGGGAAACTTTGATGATGCACAGTCCAATGTGAAAAAGATCTTCCAAGATCAAGAATTAAAAGAGCGCTTAGCGAACAAAGGGGTTTGTTTATCCAGTGCAAATTCCATCAACATCGGACGTTTGATTCCACAGGTTGTTTATTATATCTTTGCCTATAAAGAAATGGTACGTCAAAATCAGATTGCCTTCGGTGATCCAATTAACTTCTGTGTACCAACTGGTAACTATGGAAATGTGTTAGCTGGTTATTATGCAAAATGCATGGGACTTCCAGTATCGAAATTTATTGTCGCAAGCAATGCGAATAATGTCTTATATGATTTCTTGACAGATGGTGTTTATGATCGCAAACGTCCATTCTTTAAAACCATTTCTCCTAGTATGGATATTTTAATTTCAAGTAATCTAGAACGTTTATTATATTATAAGAGTAATCGGGATGCAGACTATATCCAATCCTTGATGAAACAGCTTGAACAAGAAGGTAGCTATCAAGTAACAGATGAAATTCTAGCTTCTATTCAGGCAGATTTCTATGGTGGATATTGTAGTAATGAAGATTGTAAAGAAGCAATCGCATCCTTCTATCAAAGTCATCAATATGTATTAGATCCACATACAGCCGTTGGATATAAGGTTATGAAGGATTATCAAAAACAAGATCCAACTCCTTGTGTATTATTATCGACTGCAAGTCCATATAAATTCCCAGAAGCAGTTAAAAAAGCAATCTTTGATCAAGAGAGCAAGGATCCATTCACTTGCATTCGTGAATTAGAAGAAAAGACAACCGCATCCATTCCTGCACCATTGTTACAACTAGAGGGTGCACCGATTTTACATCGTGATGTGATTGAAAAAGATGCGATGAGTGCCTATGTGGAAAAAACGATTGGAGGATTACTACATGATTAAAGTAAGAGTACCCGCAACCAGTGCAAATTTAGGCGTTGGCTATGATTGCCTAGGACTCGCTTTAGATGAATATGCGACATTTTATTTTGAAGAAATTGATCAAGGGTTAGAAATCCTTGGTTGTAAAGAAGAATATTGTAACGAAGATAACTTAATTTACCAGGCCTTTTTAAAGGGTATGCAACAGGTAGGTGCAACATTTACAGGTTTGCGTATTCAAGTGGATACCAATGTGCCCTATGCAAGAGGAATGGGAAGTAGCGCCACTTGTATTGTAGCTGGGTTATATGGTGCAAATGCCTTAAGTGGAAATAAGATGAATAAATATGAGATTTTTCATTTAGCAACCGAAATGGAAGGCCATCCCGATAATGTAGCACCAGCCATCTTTGGTGGTTTATGTGTTAGTTTCATGGATGGTAAGGAAGCAAATATGATTCGCTTTGGTGTAAAACGCGATCTATCCTTTGTGACGATCATCCCGGATTTTGAGGTTAGTACACATCGTGCAAGAGAGGTGTTACCAACGGAAATGACATACAAACAGGCAACGTATCAAATGGGTAGATGTACGGCCTTGGCAAAAGCTATTGAATTAGGAAATCCAGTCATTATTAAAAAAGCTTGTACCGATCAAATGCAGGAACCCTATCGAAAGGCATTGATTCCACAATATGATCAGGTAAAAGCATTGGCTCAACAATATCATATGATTACGATGTTTATCAGTGGTAGCGGATCTACGATGATGGCTGTTTCTCAGGAACAAGAGGATATAGATGCATTTATGAGTGCATTGCAGGAAGCGTTCCCTACATGGGATATTCGCTTGTTGCATGCAACCTATGATGCGTCAGACTGTGAGGTGATTTAATGGAAAAATATTATATTGTCGATAGTTCAATTATGCCCGATGTCTTAGATAAGGTCATTCAGGCTAGAACGCTTCTTCAAAATGGGGAAGTAAGACAGGTTAGTGAGGCAGTAAAAAAAGTAGGAATCTCAAGAGGTACCTACTATAAATACAAGGATTATGTGTTTTTGCCAGATAAAGGAATGAGTGCTCGTAAGGCGGTTATCTCCTTGATGTTGCACCATGATAAAGGAATTTTATCCGAAGTGTTAAATGTGATGTCAAAAACGAATGCGAACATTTTAACAATCAATCAAAACATTCCTATTCATGATTGGGCAAGCGTTGTGATTTCCTTTGATATGAGTGAGATGAATGTTGTTTTAGATGATTTGATGAAGCTTTTACAAGAATGCCGAGGCGTTAGCAATCTTCATTTATTAGCCGTAGAATAACGAAAAAAGATGAATGGGTAAAAAAACTCATTTGTCTTTTTTTCTAGAAAATACAAAAAAAGCATTTGTTAACAAAACGTAAATTTGTTAAAATATGTGTAGATATAGAGGATGTTTATTAGAAATTGTGATACGATAAGTATCGAACAGAAAGAAGGGTGGCTTATGAACGATAAGTTAGATAAAATAAATCCGATTGCATCATGGATCGCAGCTCTTTCTTTAATTGTGGTTATGTTTGTTTCTTGTATTGATTACAATGTTTTTAATCGTGAATTTTTTACGACACAATATACAAAATTAGATACAGCTGAAAAGGTTGGAATGACAAAAGAAGATTTGGAATTGGTAACGGATAATTTACTTGAATATATACAAGGTGATTCGGATTCGATTATGACAAAGATTACCATTCGAGGAAAAGTTGTGAATGCCTTCAATAACAAAGAAGAAGCACATATGGTGGAAGTTCGCTTGCTTTATCAAGGAGCTTTAAAGGTGCGTAACTTTGCGTTTGTGGCATTTATACTAAGTTTGTTCTTTTTAGTCTTACGATTAAAGGCAGGTGCCTTTACGTTGATTAGCATCAATTATATGAAAGCTGCCGTTGCATTTGCTAGTTTCTTTATTCTAGCTGCTGGTTGGGCATATGTGGATTTTGATTCCTTCTGGTATGGCTTGCATAAGTTGATTTTCAAAAATAAACTATGGCTTTTAAATCCAGAGACGGATTTGATGATTCATCTATTCCCAGGACCATTCTTCTTTGCGCTTGTCTTCCGTATAACGTTAATGTTCTTATTTGTCTTTGGACTTGTCTTTTTATTGGCATATTTGTATTTGCATCACCAATTAAAAAACTTTGTACCAGAGGAGATTGAAGATGAAGAATAAGCAAGTTATTTTAGCGAGTGCATCTCCTAGAAGACAGGAATTGATGACGGATATGGCAATTCCATTCACTTGTATTCCATCCAATGCAGAAGAGCATTTGGATACAAGTTTACCGGTGGGAAAGGGAATTGAACAAGTAGCCTTACAAAAGGCACGTGATGTGTTTTCGAAACATCCCGATGCGATTGTGATTGGCTGTGATACGATGGTTGTTTATCAGGATCAACGATTAGGGAAACCAAAGGATGCAAACGATGCACAAGCGATGTTACAAATGTTAAGTGGGAACACGCATCAGGTAATTACGGGCGTTGCGATTTTGGTAGATGATCAACAGATTCTTTTCCATGAACAGACCGATGTTACCTTCTATCCATTACAAGAGTCTCTTATTCAAGCGTATATTGCTAGTCTTGAACCATTTGATAAGGCTGGCTCTTATGGTATTCAGGGAAAAGGAAAACTGTTTGTAAAAGAGATCACCGGGGATTACTTTAATGTTGTCGGATTACCGGTAGCAAGATTGTATCGCGTGTTACAAGAATTATAAAAGAAAAGCTCAGGAAGCATATTCCTGAGCCTGTTTTTTTAGTATGGTGCCGACACGCAGAATTGAACTGCGCGCTGAGCATTACCATTGCTCTGTATTACCACTATACTATGTCGGCATTAAATTCATTATACGTGGAATAGATGAAATAAGCAAGAGCATTTTGTCTTATTATTTAGAAAAAGAGATAGCTTTCATAAAATGAAAGAAAATAGAAAAATAGTAGATAAAATTTTTCAAATCTCCTTTTTTTTAAGAATGATGGTGCTATAATTTTGATGTAGAATCATGACTGAATGCATTGTTTAGCAGATAAGAAAATCTGCATTCGACTATTTTTCAGTATTCTATCTATGAAGGTGTTTAGGTTATTTTATAAAAAAGAAACTGCTGTTCAGAGGATGAAAGATTGAAAGGAGTAGGCAGTTTCGCTCATGAACATGAGTAATATCCCCTGAGTGAATGGTATGAACAAAAAAATCATAACGGGAGTAACCGCTGCTACCCTAGTAGCAACAAATGTAATGCCGGCAACAACGGTATTAGCAATGGAACGTGTAGATACAAACGCACAAATGCAGGAAACAGAAACATCAAAGGATCAACTTGCACAATTAGAACAAGCGGTTGTTGATGCAAAAAAGGCTGTAGAGGAAAAGAAACAGGCAGTCAATGATGCATCTCAGCAGGTTGATGAAATCAGTCAGAAAGTTACTGCTTTACAACAGGAATATGATGACAAGAAAGTAGAATTACAAGCCTTAGAACAAACATTAAATGCGGATGTGATGGATGGTTATAATCAGAAAAAAGAAGAAGTTGAAACAACAAAACAAGCGTTACAAGCATCAAAGAATGAAAAGAAGGCATTAGAAGAACAACGTGCAAAACTTCAAACGAATTTAGATGAAGCCACAGAACAATTAGCAAACGCAGAAGCTGCACTAAAAAAGGCACAAGAAAATCATGCATCACGAGGTTATACAAAAGAGGCACTTGTACAAGTACAACAGGATGTAAAAGCTGCGCAAGAAAATGTGACGAAGGCAACCAATCAGGTAGAAACTGCAAAACAGAAAAAAGAAGAAGCCGATGGAAAACTAGAACAAGCAACCACTGCTCTTGCACAAGCAAAAACAAACTATGCAAATGCTAAGGAAGATTTGAATCAGGCAAAAGCAGATGTGAATACTAAGAAAACAATCATGGATGAACGGAAACAAGCATTGGATGCGTTTGATCATAGTGAAGTATTAGATTCGGCACAACAGGCCTATGATGATGCAAAACAGGCATACGATGCTGCGAATACAACGTTGGATGAAAAGAAGACAGCTTCACAACAAGCGAAGGCTACATATCAAGAAAAAGTTAACGCTTATCAACAGGCAAAGGCAAATGTGGACGCTGCTCAAAACCAACTTGATCAAGCAAATCAAGCATTAACAAACCATGAACAAAAACTTCAAGAGGCATCCACGGAATTACAAAATGCCTTACAACAACAAAATCAGGTAAAACAAGATAAGAAAGATGTACAACAAGCGATTGGCGAAAAACAAGCAAAAATCAATCAGTTAAAAGATACTGATATTGTTCAATTACAAACAGAAAAACAAGAAGCACAGAAAACTGTAAAAGCAGATGAAAATGCGGTAAAAGCTGCACAAGACGCTTTAAACAAGGGTGTGGAAGATCAATCCGTTTATGGAAGCAAGGGATTCTTTGCTTATGTTGGTTCAACTGAAGCTGTTCGTATCTTAGATGATGCGGCTGCAAATCACCGTGTCAACGGAAAACCAACGACGATTATTGGCGATGTGGATGATGCGACTAGTTTACAGAACATGAAGGCATCTATGAAATTTTTAAAAGAATGCAACGATTTACGTGTTGCGAATGGTTTGAATGAATTGATGGTAAGTCATGAGATGATGGCCATTTCTCAAGTTCAAACAAATATTTCAAAATATACAATCGGTCACAGTCAAAAATACAATGTAGGGGAAAACTTGGCTTGGAATTATGTAGATCCATTTGATGGTTGGTATACCGGTGAGAAGGCATACTTGGATGAATTGGTTGCCAAGACACCGAAGTTACAAGAAATGCGAAACCAGGGTGCAAGTGATTTAGAACTCTGTGATTATCTATACGATACAAATAAAACAGAATGGTTTGAGGTTGGTCACTATGCCAATATCATTAATCCAAGTTATGAAATTACTGGATTTTCATGTTCAACAGAAGCAGAAGGAACAGACTATGCCTTTACAACTGGACAAGTATTTGGTTTCCAAGGAAGTTATGATCAAGCAGGATTAATGAGTGTTTCTGAATACGAAGCAGCATTTGATGCTTATGTAGCATCCATTGATACAACTGCTGCTAAAGAGCAATTGAAGAAGAATTTAGCGGATGCTAAAACAAAATTGAATCAATCAAAACAAGCAGTTGCCGATATTCAAGCACAGATTGAAGCAAAACAACAAGAAGTTCAAACATTAGAAACGGAATTGGTTTCCATGAATCAAGAACTAGAAACCCTAGCTGCTCAAGAAGAAGTGTTGAATGGTACGGTACAAACCTTAACGGATTCTGTATCTTCTATGCAGGCACAAAAAACAGTTCTTGAACAACATGTCCAAGCTGCAGAAAATCAGAAACAAGAACTATTGGATTCAAAAGAACTTGAAAAAGCACAAGCAGCAATGCAAACACAACAACAGGTTGTAACAGAAGCTGAAGAAGCACAGCAACTTGCACAACAGAATGTAGAAGAAGCAAAACGTGTTCGTGATGAAAAATTCGATGCCTTAACAAGACTTCAAGAAGCAATGAAGCAGGATAAAGAAAAAGTACAGGCGGAATATGAAACTGCAAAAGAAAATTATCGCAAGGCACAAGAAGAAGTAACTCGATTAGAAACATTATATACAGAGTGTGAACAACAAGTAGCCTCTGCAACAACAAAGAAAGAAGCAGCACAACAGGCCAGTGTAGAAGCACAAGAACTTTATACAAATGCAAATACAGCATTGGATGCACAAAAAGCATTACTTCAAGAAAAGACAGAAGCTATGCAAGTGATGGAAGAAGCGTTGGCACAAGAAGCGGCCTTACAACAGAAGGTTGATGAAATCAAGGCAGGACAACAAAATTGGCCAGCTCAGATTGAAGAAGTAACTCAAAAGATTGCCACACAAGAAGCGGAAATCAAAGCCTCTCAGCAAGCATTAGAAAAACAAGAAGCGATGTTAGCTCAGTATGCGAATGCAAAAGAAGTTTGGGAAAATGTAGTAGCAGGTGGTATGGATGTATTAGAAAATGAAGAATTATCCGATATTGCCGCTAATATTGAACAATACAAAGAATTAAGAGCTCAACTTGCGGAAAAAGAAGTAGAATTAGAAAACTTGAAACAAGAAGAAACTGCAACTTTAGAAGCACAACGATTGGCTGAAGAAGACTATCAACAAGCGATGGATGATTTAAAACAGGCTACGAAGGCATGGAATGAGTATTTGGAATCTTTAAAACCAGATCCAAAACCAGATCCAGAACCTGAAAAACCAGTAGAGCCAGAAACAAAACCAACTCCAGAAGAAAAACCTGTACCTGATGGAAAACCAAACAAACCATCCACTGATCTAGAAAAACCAGAATCACCACATACAGCAGATGCATCTTCTGTAGGATTCTTTGCTACAATGTTAGCGATGAGTGGACTTGGCTTAGCTTCTTTAAAAAGAAAAAAAGAACTAGAAGAATAATTAGAGATTGAATATGAAAAAAAGGGGCTGTAACAGTTAAAAACAGCTCCTATGTAAAAAAATAAAAAAGT
>SAMEA104404106__coassemble_2270_pt1 | contig 12453 bp, 10 predicted proteins | sample SAMEA104404106__metabat2_high_PE_075 | metagenome-assembled genome bin SAMEA104404106 (sample SAMEA104404106) | Balaenoptera acutorostrata
AAACAATCAAGCATATTGATTGTTTTTTTACATCATAATAAGTGGTTCTATGGTTACACTAAGCAATGAAAGGAGAATGCTTCTTGAAAGATGAAAAACGAATCTATTTAGCAATTGATTTAAAATCATTTTATGCGTCTGTTGAATGTAAAGAGAGAAACCTAGACCCAATGGATACAAACTTGGTTGTAGCGGATTCCTCACGTACACAGAAGACAATCTGCCTTGCGGTATCTCCTTCCTTAAAGAAATATGGTGTAAAGGGTAGACCACGATTGTTTGAAGTAGAACAGGTCGTAAAACAAGTAAATACGATGCGTAAACGACAGAATGGATATCAAGAATTTACAGGTTCTACAATCTATGAACACGAATTAAAACAAGATGCTACAAAATCCTTAGACTATGTAGTCGCAACGCCTAGAATGGCGCATTACATTCAGTATAGTACAAAGATCTATGAAATTTATTTACGTTATATCGCACCGGAAGATATTCATGTCTATTCCATTGATGAAGTATTTATGGATGTTACATCCTATCTGAAGACTTATCATATGAAGCCTAGAGAGTTGGCAAAACGAATGATGGAAGATGTATTAAATGAAACAGGAATTACGGCTACAGCAGGAATTGGTACGAATTTATATCTATGTAAAGTTGCCATGGATATTGTCGCAAAACACATGGATCCAAAACAAGATGGTGTGCGGATTGCGGCTTTGAATGAACGCTTATATCGTCAATTGTTGTGGACGCATCGACCACTAACGGACTTTTGGAGAGTTGGCAAGGGATATGCGAAAAAACTAGAAGAGCATGGTATGTATACCATGGGAGATATTGCACGTCTCTCTTTGCATCATGAGGATTTGTTGTATGATATGTTTGGTATTAATGCAGAATTATTAATTGATCATGCTTGGGGATATGAACCATGTACCATCGAGATGATTAAGGCGTATCAACCGGCGACAAAGAGTTTAGGTTCAGGACAGGTATTGCATCATCCTTATACGAACGAAAAAGCGAAACTCGTATTAAAAGAAATGATGGATCAACTTGCCTTAGATTTAGTAGAAAAGGGATGTGTGAGCAATCAGCTTGTATTAACCGTAGGTTATGATATCGAAAATTTAACGGATGAAAAACGGAAGCAAGCCTATCATGGGGAAATCAAAGTGGATGCATATGGAAGAAAGATTCCAAAACAGGCACATGGAACAAGGACCTTAAAAACGTATACGTCTTCGTCTCGTTATCTTATGAATGAAGCGGTTTTACTATATGAAAAGATTACTAATCCAAGCTTATTGATTCGACGTTTGCAGGTATCGCTAAATCATGTTGTACCAAAGGATACAAAACGGCCAGAACAGGTTGAACAGTATGATTTGTTTACGAACTTTGATAAGATATCAGATCAACAAAGACAAGAAGAACAGTTTCTACAAAAGGAAGAAGCAATTCAGAAAACAATTGTAGGAATTAAGAAAAAATTTGGAAAAAATGCGATTTTAAAGGGTATGAATCTTGATGAAGAGGCAACGGGAAAACAGAGAAATGAAACGATTGGAGGACATAAAGCATGAAGCATCATCCATATGAAGATATTTTATATCTACCATATAAAAAGTCCTCAACGCATAAACCAATGTCATTATTAGAACGTGCTGCACAATTTTCTCCGTTCTCCGCTTTGAGTGGACACAAGGAATCTTTGCAGGAACAAGCTCGTTATACAAGCGAGAAAAGGCAATTAGCGGAGGATCAAAAATGGATCATCAATGAAAAATTAAACCTTGTTTTAGATCATCCAGATCTTGTTGTTACCATCCATTATTTCAAAGCGGATGCTAGAAAAGAAGGTGGACAATATCATGTATATCAGGGAATGATAAAAAAGGTGGATACGTTTGAAAACATGTTAATCGTTGAAAATAAAAAACGGATTTCATTTGATACCATTATAGATATAGAGCTTGAAGATTATTATTAAGAGAATAGTAAGAAATAAAATACGAGAAAACTCGTATAATTACTATATAGAATAGTAGGGAGTTATGTATGAAGAAAAAATGGGGAATATGGTTTTTATTCCTGCTTGTTTTTTGTGTTGGATTATTGACATTTACGGTTAAAAAAACAGAAGAAAATTTGTTTGTGAAGTCAATGGAACCTTCTATACAAACAAGGTCAATCGATGAGGGAATAGAAAATCAAAGGAAACAAAATGTACAAAAAAAGATATTACCAATTGAAGGATATGTAGAAGAAAAGGATGGTTATCATGCGGCTACCATGCTACAGATGACTTTTCATATGTATCAAATAGACTGTACGCAAGAGCAGTTACATAAGGAATTTCAGGAGAATGCAAAACAGAAATCCGCAGTCCAAAATCTTTGTGATATGTTAAATAGCTATATTTATGATCAACAACAGATCAGTGAATATGCACTTGGATATAGAGTAGAAAAAATAGAGAAAAAAGAAGATCAAGTATCTAAAAAAAATCAATTTAAGCAACGAATTATACAAGATATACAGATGGCAAATCCCGTATTTATCTATGCAAATTTAGAAAATATGGATGAAAAATCAAGTGAAGAAAATCGTTTTTTTCTTGTGATTGGTTATCAAAAAGAGGAAAATGACGATGCTTTTATGATTGCTTATCAGGATTCAAAAGTGAAACAAACACAGTTTCTTTCCTTTGATGACTTATGGAATTACATGATTCATACAACCGATGGGGCCTATATCTGGTAACTTTATAAAAAAAATTTTGTTCTATTTCGAAGACAAAAGATTTGTACAGAATTCCATTTAACACATTTTATAGAATTCCTTTTTCTGTTAAATATAGCGCTTACATATTCTTATAAAACATTTAAAATAAAACTAAATTTAGTGAAAATGCATATTTTCACTTTTTTTATATTTTTCTAAAATTGTAGAACAAGAGTTACTTCTTGAAGAAATGTAAACGATTTAGTAATTGTAAAAAAATGAAAAAAAGTTATTGCACTCGAAAAAAAAGTGTGTTAGACTAGCGATGATTTCAAATGGAAATGAGTTTTCCAGCTGGATACGACCGCTGAAGACATTCAGCTAAGGCCATACGGACAGCCGGGTCGAATGCCGAAAACTGTAGTGATACAGTTGGCAACTTCTGTTGCCTTATTGATTGAGTTAAAAGCTCAGTTTTATAAGTTGGTTACTATAAACCAATGCCTTGTGGCATATGCTTGTGAAATGGTCAATAAGAGTAGTAAAAGTAATCTTTGCTATATAGACTCTGTTCCATTGTGATGAAAACACACTCTGAAATTGGATGCAAAACATTCGTATGAACTTTTTTCTTTTATGTACAGAAAATCGTATTATTTTTTTCGTTATGTTTTTGTTTTTGTGTTCATGAGTCTTTATCGATTTCACAGGTGATATGCTGCAAGACAGTGTATCACCTTTTTTGTGTTCAAAAATAGGGTAAGTTAGGAGAGGAAACTATGACGATGGAAAAAATGGATCAAACCAAAGCACCTATTTATGAAGCTTTGGAGAAATTTCGTCAGATGCGTGTGGTGCCATTTGACGTTCCTGGACACAAACATGGCAGAGGGAATCCAGAATTGACGAAATTCTTGGGAGAACAATGTGTTCGTGTTGATGTGAACAGTATGAAACCGTTGGATAATTTATGTCATCCAACATCCGTTATTCGAGATGCAGAACGTCTAGCTGCTGAGGCATTTAAAGCATCCTATGCATTCTTGATGGTTGGGGGAACCACAAGCTCGGTACAGACGATGGTGCTTTCGACTTGTAAGCGTGGAGATAAGATCATTCTTCCAAGAAATGTTCACCGTAGTGTGATTAACGCATTGGTGTTATGCGGCGCAATTCCAGTTTATGTGAATCCAGAAGTGAATCATGAATTGGGAATTTCTTTAGGGATGAAGCGTGAACAGGTGGCAAAAGCCATTCAACAAAATCCAGATGCAAAGGCGGTCTTGGTAAACAATCCAACCTACTATGGAATTTGTAGTGATTTACGTGCAATTGTAAAGATGGCGCATGATGCTGGTATGTATTGTTTAGCGGATGAAGCACACGGAACACATTTCTATTTTGGGGAAGGAATGCCAGTATCTGCGATGGAAGCAGGTGCCGATATGGCTTCTGTATCGATGCATAAAAGTGGTGGAAGTCTTACACAGTCAAGTTTACTGTTAATTGGTGAACAGATGAATCCAGGCTATGTTCGACAGATCATCAACCTAACACAAACAACATCAGGTAGTTACTTGTTGATGTCAAGTCTTGATATCAGTCGTAGAAATTTAGCATTACGTGGTAAAGAAGTCTTTCGTAAAGTTGTTGATATGGCGGAATATGCACGTGAAGAAATTAATGCGATTGGTGGCTACAATGCATTTGCGGACGAATTGATTAATGGCGATTCATTTTATGATTTTGATCCAACAAAACTAAGCATTCACACACGTGATATTGGACTTGCAGGAATTGAAGTATATGACATTCTACGTGATGAATACGATATTCAAATTGAGTTTGGTGACATTGGAAATATCTTGGCTTATTTATCCATGGGTGATTGTTTACAGGAATTAGAACGATTGGTCAGTGCACTAGCAGAAATTCGAAGACGTTATTCCAAGGATCCAGCAGGCTTATTAAATCAAGAATACATTGATCCCGAAGTTGTATTCAGTCCACAAGATGCGTTTTATGCAAATAAAAAAAGCGTTCCTATCGATGAAACGGAAGGAATGGTTTGTTGTGAATTTGTGATGTGCTATCCACCAGGAATTCCAATCTTAGCTCCAGGAGAACGCATTACTCGTGATATTTTAGATTACATTCAATACGCAAAAGAAAAGGGATGTTCCATGACTGGTCCAGAAGATCCAGATATCTTGTATTTGAATGTACAAAAGGAGGATGACTAATGGAAATGTGGTTTAGTGAATTTCATACGGATGATGTGAAACATTCGCTAAGAATCAATCGTCATCTATACTCAAAACAAAGTGATTTTCATCAAATCGATATCTTAGATACGCTAGAATTTGGAAAAGCACTAGTCATTGATGGAAGTATTATGTTAACCGAGCGAGATGAATTTATTTATGATGAGATGATTACTCATGTACCGATGGCGGTTCATCCACATGTACAAACCGTGCTAATCATTGGTGCTGGTGATGGTGGCGTGGTCAAGGAACTTAGTCGTTATGAGCAAATCGAACGCATTGATTTAGTAGAATTAGATCCTGAGGTATTAGAAGCTTGTAAGGCATATTTACCAGAAAACGCAAGTCGTTTAAACGATGATCGTGTTCACATCTTCTTTGAAAATGCATTGCGCTATATCCGTAAACACACCAATGAATACGATTTGATCATCGTTGACTGCAACGATCCATTTGGCGCATCGGAAGGATTTTTCACAAGAGAATTTTATGGTTTATGTTACAACGCCTTAAAAGAAGATGGCATTATGGTGAATCAACAAGGAAGCCCATTCTTTAGCCATGATGCAGAAGAGATTAAACGTTCTCATCATCGCATCGCATCAACCTTTCCGATTTCTCGTGTATATCAGGCACATATTCCTACCTACGCAGCAGGGTATTGGTTGTTTGGTTTTGCAAGTAAAAAATATCATCCGATTGATGACTTTGATGCACAGCGATGGATGAGTGAACATTTTAGAACCGGATATTATACGCCAAAATTACACATTGGAGCATTTTATTTACCAGCATTTTTGGAACGAATGCTTGAGGAGGTAGAGTAATGGAAAAAAATGTAGAGACATTTATTGGCTGCGAAAGCTCTTACGAAGATGCAAAGATTGTATTGTTTGGAGCTCCCTTTGATTCCACAACAAGTTTTCGACCAGGCGCTCGTTTTGGTTCTGCAGCAATGCGTCATGAAAGTTTTGGATTAGAAACCTATAGTCCATATCAAGACAAAGATTTAGTAGATTATCACGTATTTGATCATGGTGATCTTGAACTTTGCTTTGGTAGCGCAGAGTCTGCTTTACAAGACATTGAGGCATGTACCAAACAAATCTTACTGGATAAAAAGTTACCTTTGTTGATTGGAGGGGAACATTTAGTAACACTTGGTTCCGTACGTGCAGTCGCAAAGAACTATCCAAATCTTCATATCATTCATTTTGATGCACATACCGATTTACGCCAAGATTATCTTGGCGCAAAGTTAAGTCATGCCTGTGTCATTCGTCGCTGTCATGATTTGCTTGGTGATGGTCGTATTCATCAGTTCTGTATTCGTAGTGGAGAAAAAGAAGAATTTCAATTTGCCCAAAATCATACCGATTTACATAAGTTTAACTTTGATGGTTTAAAGGAATTGGTGAGCGATCTTCAAAAAAGTAAAGAACCTATTTATTTTACGATTGATTTAGATTGTTTAGACCCATCCGTCTTTCCAGGTACAGGTACACCAGAAGCCGGTGGTGTCAGCTTTACACAATTACTAGAAGCAATCTTGCTAGTTTCGAAAACAAACGTCGTTGCAGCAGATGTAAATGAATTAGCACCAATGTTAGATACCAGTGGCGTATCGACTGCAACAGCATGCAAGGTATTGCGTGAATTATTATTGTCATTATTGTAACAAGAAATACGATTCATAAGAGGAGGACATAAGTATGAGTAGAGTATTAGTTATTGGATGTGGAGGAGTTGCGAACGTCGCAATCCGCAAATGTTGTCAAGTAAGCGAAGTGTTTCAAGAACTTTGCATCGCGAGTCGAACAAAATCAAAATGTGATGCATTGGCAAGTGATTTAGAAGGAAAAACAAAGACGATCCTTACAACTGTACAGGTTGATGCAGATGATGTCAATCAAGTCATTGCTTTGATTCAGGACTATAAACCAGACTTGGTTATGAATATTGCCTTACCTTATCAAAACTTAACAATCATGGATGCATGTTTAGCATGTGGTGTAAACTACATGGATACTGCCAACTATGAACCAGAGGATACTGAAGATCCAGCATGGCGTGCAATCTATGAAAAACGTTGTAAAGAAGAAGGATTCTCAGCATATTTTGATTATTCATGGCAATGGGCTTACCGTGAAAAATTTGAACAAGCAGGCTTAACTGCTTTACTTGGTTGTGGATTTGATCCAGGGGTAACACAAAGCTATTGTGCATATGCAAAAAAACATGAGTTTGATACGATCGATACAATCGATATTTTGGATTGTAACGGGGGAGATCATGGATATGCATTTGCGACAAACTTTAATCCAGAAGTAAACTTAAGAGAAGTATCTGCTCCAGGAAGCTATTGGGAACATGGACATTGGATTGAAATCCCAGCAATGAGCATCAAACGTGATTATGATTTTGATCAAGTTGGACAAAAAGATATGTACTTATTACATCATGAAGAAATTGAATCTCTTGCGGTAAATATTCCTGAAGTAAAACGTATTCGTTTCTTTATGACATTTGGACAAAGCTATCTTACACATATGAATTGTTTAGAAAATGTTGGAATGTTATCAACTACACCAATTCAATTTGAAGGACAAGAAATTGTACCAATTAAATTCTTAAAAGCCTTACTTCCAGATCCTGCAAGTCTTGGACCACGTACAAAGGGAAAAACAAATATTGGATGTATCTTCACTGGTAAAAAAGATGGGAAAGAAAAATCATACTACATCTACAATGTTTGTGATCATCAAGAATGCTTTAAAGAAGTTAAAAGCCAAGCAGTTAGTTATACAACAGGAGTTCCTGCAATGTGTGGTGCATTGATGTTGTTAACTGGAAAATGGGCATTAAAAGGTGTTCATACAGTAGAAGAATTTAACCCAGATCCATTCTTAGATGCATTGGATCAATATGGTTTACCACGTCGTGAAAATCACGATCCAGTATTGGTAGACTAATATGACTACAACGGATGTACGTTTTCCTTTTCAGCACTTACAAGGCTATCAAATAAAAGATTTATTTCAAACGTTAAAGACTCCTTGTTATGTCGTGGATGAAACGCGTCTAAAACAAAATGCACAACGTTTAAAACAGGTGATGGATGATACGGGATGTAAGATTTTACTTGCTCAAAAAGCCTTTTCAAACTATGACTTTTATCCCTTGTTAAAGGACTATTTGGCTGGTACGGAAGCAAGTGGATTATATGAAGCACGTCTAGGTTATGAAGAGATGCCGGATAAAGAAGTCCATGTTTTCTGCGGTGCTTATCGTGAAGAAGATTTTACAGAATTGCTAGACTATGCAGATCACATTGTGTTCAATTCCATTCACCAGCTAAAACAATTTGGTAAACTTGCCAAAGAGCATAATAAAAGTGTTGGATTACGCATCAATCCACAGTGTTCAACACAAGATGGACATGCCATCTACGATCCTTGTGCACCGGGTAGTCGTTTGGGTGTCACTTGGGATGTGTGGAAGCAAGAGATGGATGAGAACACACTACAGCTTTTAGATGGGTTGCATTTTCATACACTATGTGAACAAAATGCAGATTCTTTAAAAAAGACGTTACAAGCGGTTGATGAACAATTTTCCGATATTTTATATCGTATGAAATGGTTGAATATGGGTGGTGGTCATCATATCACAAAAGATGATTATGACTTAGAAACACTGTATACATGCATAAACTATGCCCAACAAAAATGGGATGTGATGGTTTATTTAGAACCAGGAGAAGCCATTGCACTTAATGCAGGATATCTTTTAACAAGCGTTTTAGATCTTGTAAAAAATAAGGATACCAACATTGCGATTTTGGATGCTAGTGCTGCTTGCCATATGCCAGATGTAATTGAGATGCCTTATACGCCACCTCTTTATCATGCAATCGATATGCAGGATGATCAACATAAATATTGTTATCGATTGGCGGGACCAACTTGCTTATCCGGTGATGTCATCGCAGACTATTGGTTTTCAAACCCTTTGCAAGTTGGCGATTTGTTAGTCTTTGGCGATATGGCCATTTATACCACTTGTAAAAATAATACATTTAATGGAATGCCCCTACCAGATATTTGGTCTTGGGATTTAGAAGGGAACTTTCATCGCTTAACATCGTTTGGATATGATGATTTCAAATATCGTTTAGGACGATTTTAAAACCAAAAAGATGTTTTCTGTATAATCGATTAAGACATACAGAATTTCCTATGTTATGGAGGAGAGACATATGAAAAAAGTTGTGAAATTTGGAGGTAGTTCGCTTGCGGATGCCAATCAATTTAAAAAAGTAAAAACAATTATGGAGGCGGATTCTAGTCGTCGATATATCATACCATCTGCACCGGGTAGACGATTTGATGCAGATCATAAAGTAACAGATTTGTTGTATCAATTTTATGATGCAATCGTTGCGGGATTAAACAGTCAAGAAATTGAAAGTGAAATAAAACAACGCTTTCTTGATATTGTTCAAGGCTTGCACATTGCATTTGATTTAGATGAACAATTTACAGTTATAAAAGAACAATTTTTACAAGGAGCAGGTCGTGATTATGCCGCATCTCGAGGGGAGTATTTAAATGGTTTGATCATGGCAGAATATTTACAAGTTCCATTTGTCGATGCAAAAGATGTAATTTGTTTTGATGAACAAGGACGATTTTTATCAGAAGAAACCAATCATAAAATCCAAACGATACTTTCTAATTATCAACGTGCCGTTATTCCTGGATTTTATGGTGCGATGCCAAATGGGAAAATTAAAACGTTCTCAAGAGGTGGTTCGGATATTACCGGTTCTTTGATCGCACGTGGTGTTCATGCAGATTTATATGAAAATTGGACCGATGTTTCCGGATTTTTATTAGCGGATCCAAGAATTGTAGATAACCCCGTTCCGATTGGAATTATCACCTATAAAGAATTACACGAATTATCAAGTATGGGTGCCTGTGTGCTACATGAAGATGCTATTTTTCCTGTGAAAAAAGAAGGAATTCCAATCAATATTAAGAATACGAACTGTCCCGAAGATTTAGGTACGATGATTGTTGATAATACCAATTTATCACCGAATTATAAGATTACAGGTATTGCAGGGAAGAAAGGGTATTATAAGGTTAAAATATCAAATACAGAAACAACGGATACTTTAGGATGTGAGATGTTAGAATTTTTAGAACATCAGAATATACCCTTTGACTGTTTTCCATCTGATAAGGATACAGTATCCATTTTAATGCAACAAGATGCTTTAAAAGAAGTTCGAGATACCTTTGTCACAAAGGTTGATTCAAACGTTAATTATGATTTGGAAGCGTTGGATTCTCATATCGCATTGGTTGCGGTTGGAAGTCGTACGATTCAATCGAAACGAGGGTTTGCTAGAAGAATTTGTCGAACGCTAAATCAAGCAAATATCCGCATCAAAGCCATGAGCCAAGGAACGGAAGAATTGATGATGCTCGTTGGTGTTCGTGATGAAGATTTTGAACTTGCGGTACAAGTAATCTATGATTATTTTATCGATGTTTCTTGTGCAAAATCGTCGTTGTAAAATCGGATATAAGAGTTCTTAGAATATGTAGAAAAGGCACTTTTTAAGTGTCTTTTTTTGTGCTTATTTTAGGTATCGAACAGGATATAAGCTATGATTAAATGCTTGGAAAGAAGAGTGCTTTTATAAACGAAATCAAAGATGAAAAGTCATAATATAGATAATAAGGAAGCGATTACATACTTAAAAAATCAAAAGAAAAAGATGGCTTTCCATCTTTTAGTAAGCAGTATTATTTTTTTAATTTCCATTCAAAATATAAAGTGTTCCACATACGTACATATTCATCAACATGTTGTCGAAAAGTAATTGGATTATTGGAACAACGCATTGGTGCATCTTGAAAGAATTTACGAACAAAGAAGTTCGCACGTCGTACATGAAAGGGACTTGTGATGACGATGATGGAAGTAAAGTTTTGTTGTGTACAAATATCTTTTGCATACTTTAAATTTTCATATGTGTTTCTAGCTTTTTTTTCGATGATGATAGCTTGTTCTGGAATGCCTTGCTCAATGGCATAGGCAGCCATTTCTTCGGCTTCATAATAATCATTTTGAACATTAGAACCACTGATGATCATGAATGATATCCAACTTCTTCGATAGAGTGAAATCGCAACGTTCATGCGTTCCATCTGCGCGTTGGTAAGACTTCCATCAGATTGACACGGGCAACCTAATACCAAGGCTGTATCGTAGCGTTTACGACTAGGTTTATTAGGGTAGGGAAAGTGATAAAATAGATAAACATTTAATACGAATACAAGGAATAGGATGATAAGTACGACATAAATCATTTTAGATATACCAAGGATTGCCATTCTTTTGCAATCTCTTCCTTTCGTTTTAATTGATCAAATGCATAGGCGTAGGCTTGTGTACTACGTAATTCAATCTTGCGATAGGCTTCTGGAATTTGCTTAAATTTAGAAGCAATCGTAATCGACTTTTTATCCAATGAAGAAAGGTATTGGCGACCCGTGGAAGTAAAGCCAAGAACACGGATATAGCTTAAAGGAGGCAAGGATTGAATTTCTTCCTTTGTGGTTTGCGTTAATACTTGTAGAAGTGTTCGTTGAATGCGACTTCTTGTATAGCGTTTACTCGTACATGCCTCTATAAATGCTTCCCAAGTAAAATGTGTTTGCGCATTCGCCTTTAAGAGTTGTTCTAAGCCCTCATCCATCAATTGTATTGCGGCTAATTGCTTGCTGTCCATCGTCATTAACAGGGTTTGTATATATGGATAATAGTCGCGTAAATAGATGGGATGGGAAATGGTATCGGCCATAACGGTTGAATGAGAGACATCTTGCTTATGTGCAATCGCATGACGAATGGCACTAGCGCTTGCGATGCTTGAAGATGCATCTAAGCCACGATAGTCATTTGTGCGTTTAATTGTATAGGGAGTAATGGGTTTTGTACGCAATGCTTTTAAATAGCTGATTGCTAAAAGATCATTGCTTGCAAAGGATGGATATAAGGTAGCTACATTTTTAACAAAGCTACAAGTCTTTGATTTTTCCAATTGATCCACCTGTTCACTAAGCGCTTGTAACTGTGTTAAATCGTTACTTTCACTTCCAAACACAATACTTGATACTTGTGCTAAGGATAATACTTCAATGGCTCCATAAGCAAATTGATCCGCACTTTGAGTCGCAAATGGATAAGGTAGTTCTAAAACAAGATCAACACCATGTTGTAAGCATGCTCTTGTACGCTCCCACTTATCAATAATGGCAGGCTCCCCACGTTGTACAAAATTACCAGACATCACCGCAATCAAACAATCGCAGTTCGTAATTTTACGTGCTTGTTGAATGTGATAAATATGACCATTGTGAAATGGATTGTATTC
>SAMEA104404106__coassemble_2284_pt1 | contig 12413 bp, 12 predicted proteins | sample SAMEA104404106__metabat2_high_PE_075 | metagenome-assembled genome bin SAMEA104404106 (sample SAMEA104404106) | Balaenoptera acutorostrata
ACTTATTTTGTCATCCAAGATTCGTCTTTTGGATCTTTTTTCCAAGCTTTTAATTTTTCTAAGTCAGCTTCTTGGATATAATTGTTTTCTAAAGCTACATCGATTAATACATCATAGTTGCTTAATGTTTTAAAGCTGCAATCGATAGATGTGAATAATTCTGTACTTGCAGGTAATAAGTAAGTAAAGATTGCGACTACACCTAATACTTCAGCACCAGCTTCACGTAAAGATAAGATAACATCTTTAACAGATCCACCAGTTGAAATTAAGTCTTCAACAACGACAACTTTTGCACCTTTTTCGATTTTACCTTCGATTTTATTTCCTTTACCATGAGTTTTGTTTGAGCTTCTTACATAACCAAATGGTTTTTCCATTTTATCAGCTACCATAGCTCCCCAAGGAATACCAGCAGTTGCAGTACCAACGATAACTTCAGCATCTGCATATTCTTTGTTGATTAATTCAACAAAACCATTGACAACAACGCTACGTTTTTCTGGGTAAGATAATACTAAACGGTTGTCACAGTAGATTGGACTTTTGATTCCACTTGCCCATGTAAATGGATCGTTTGGTTGTAAAGATACAGCTTTAATATCTAATAAGTTTTTTGCTACAATATTTTCTACAGTCATGTTATTTTCCCTCCATAGTTGCTTCAATTTCATTATAAGTTGTTAATGGATCTTGACTCTTTGTGATAGAACGTCCAACAACGATATAATCGCATCCTTGTTCCAATGCATAAGCAGGAGTTGCGACACGTTTTTGATCATCTTTTGAATCACTAGCTAAACGGATACCTGGAGTAACTGTTAAGAAATCATCTCCACATGCTTCATGAATAGCTTTTGCTTCGTGTACGGAACATACAACACCATCTAATCCAGCTTCTTTTGCATTTTTTGCATATTTGATTACGCAATCCATAACTTCACCTGGAATACCTAATTCATCATTCATAGCTTCTTTTGATGTTGAAGTTAATTGTGTAACACCGATACATAAAGGACGAGGACCACCATTTGCTCCTAATTCTAATCCTTCAACAGCGGCTTTCATCATAGCGATTCCACCAGCACAGTGTACGTTTGTGATATCAACACCTAAGTTAGCAAGGTTTTTCATTCCACCTTTAACCGTGTTTGGAATATCGTGTAATTTAAGGTCTAAGAAAATGTGATGTCCCATTTCTTTTACTGTTTGAACCATGCTTAATCCTTCTGCATATGTTAATTCCATACCGATTTTAACATAGATTGGTTCTTTAAATTGTTTTAAAAAGTTAACAACTTCTTCTTTGCTTGAGAAGTCTAAAGCGACGATTGTCTTACTCATTATTTAAAACTCCTTCCTACAGCTTCTTCTACGCTGTGAATACCATATTTTTCAAATACTTTTGGTAGATCTTCAATAATTTTAACACAACAATATGGATCTACAAAGTTCTGCATACCAACTTCAACAGCGCTAGCACCTGCATATAAGAATTCTAATACGTCTTCTGCACGTGTGATTCCACCAACACCGATAATTGGAATATTGACTGCTTGAGCAACCTGATAAACCATGCGAATCGCAACTGGTTTGATAGCAGGTCCGCTTAATCCTCCAGTCACATTGGCTAAGATTGGCTTACCAGTACGAAGATCTAAACGCATTCCCATCATGGTATTGATCAATACAAGACCATCTGCTCCTGCTTCTTCGACTGCTTTGGCAATTTCAACAATGTTTGTAACATTTGGAGATAATTTTACATAGACTGGTTTTGTCGCAGCCTCTTTTGCCATTCTTGTAACTTTGGCAGCAAGTTCTGGTTGTGTACCCAATCCAATACCACCATGCTTTACATTTGGACAGCTAATATTTAATTCATATGCTTTAACAACATCTGAATCATTTAATTTTTGAATAACTTCTACGTACTCTTCTTCACTAGCACCTGCAACGTTTGCGATAATTTCTGTATCGAACTGTGCAAGCCATGGAAGTTCTCTTTCTTTGATTACATCAACACCTGGATTCTGAAGACCAATGGCATTTAACATTCCGTTAGGAGTTTCCGCAACACGTGGTGTTGGATTTCCAAAACGTTTATGTGGGGTAGCACTTTTAATCGCAATTCCACCTAAGATGCTCAAATCGTATAATTCGGCATATTCACGACCGAATCCGAAGCATCCACTAGCTGGAATGATTGGATTTTTCAAGTTTAATCCTGGTAATTTAACATGTAAATCCATTAAAATTCCACCTTTCCAATTGGGAATACAGGTCCCTCTTTACAAATTCTGTGATACATATTTTCTTCTTTTTTATCTTTCGCAACGCAAGCCATACAAGCACCGATTCCACAAGCCATACGACTTTCAAATGACATATAACCTTTTGTATAAGCTGCTTCAATCGCTTTTAACATTGGACGAGGTCCACAGCTATATGTGAAATCACAAGTGATGTTTGCTTCTTTAATCGCATCCATGACAGTACCTTTTACACCATAAGAACCATCCATTGTCGCAATGACAACATGGCATCCAATAGCTTTAAATGTATCTTCATAGAATACGCTATCGCAATCATTGAAGCCTAAAACAACATGTACTGTTTTCTGTAATGCACGATATTGTTTTGCTAATTCATACAATGGTGGAACACCAACACCACCACCGATTAATAGAACTTCGTCTAATTCTTCATGTAGTGGGTAGCTGCTTCCCAATGGACCAAAAACATCAATGCTTTCTTGTGCTTTTTTTGTTGATAATTCAAGTGTTCCATCACCAACAACTTTATAAACAATGACAAAACCATCTTCTTCAATACTTGAAATACTGATTGGACGGCGAAGCATGAAACCGTCAATTCGTACATTGACGAATTGTCCTGGTTTCATTTCACTTGCCATGTTTGCTTGTATTTTCATACGAAATGTATCTTTCGCAATTGCTTCATTGCTTAAAATAATCCCTTTTTCCTCTAGCATTTTAATCCTCCAATTCATTCATAGAAATGGTTGTAAATGATTGTGCCTCTAAAACTCTTAAGATTGCATGTGCAGTATCGAATGATGTAAAGCAACTGATGTTGTTTTCTGCAGCTGCACGACGAATTTCAAATCCATCTTGACTTGCTGTTTTAGAGATGCTCATTGTATTGATGACATAGTTAATACGTCCTTTACGGATAACATCAACAACGTCTTCTCCTTCTCCTTCATTTACTTTATTTACAACGCGAACATAAATTCCGTTGTCTTTTAGATACTTCGCAGTACCTTTTGTAGCATAGATACCATAACCGATTGCTGAGAAACGACGAGCAATTGCCAATCCTTCTGGTTTATCTGCATCGGCTACTGTAATCATGACATTTCCATGTAATGGAATTTTAACGCCACTTGCAAGTAATGCTTTGTATAATGCTTTTTCTAATGTGTCATCGCCACCTAAAGCTTCACCTGTTGATTTCATTTCTGGACCTAATGTTGTATCAACACTACGTAACTTCGCAAATGAGAATACTGGAGCTTTAACGAATACACGTCCAAGTTCTGGATGTACACCTTCTTGGTATCCTTGATCCGCTAATGATTCACCTAATACACAACGTGTAGCAACGTGAGACATTGGAACACTTGTGATCTTAGATAAGAATGGTACGGTACGTGAAGAACGTGGGTTTACTTCAAGTACATACACTTTTTCATCTTTATCAACGATGAACTGAATGTTATATAATCCAACAAAGTGGAATCCTTTACCAATGCGGATTGCATAATCGGTAATTAATTCTTTTACTTTATCGGATGCAGTTGGTGCTGGATATACGGAGATAGAGTCACCAGAGTGAACACCGGCACGTTCGATATGTTCCATGATACCTGGAATATAAACGTGTTCTCCATCACAGATTGCATCGATTTCCATTTCTTTACCAACGATGTATTTATCAACTAGAATTGGTGCATCATGGCTAATTTCTTTTACTGCAGTAGCCATGTAAACACGTAAGTCAGCATCGTTATGTACAATTTCCATTGCACGTCCACCCAATACATAACTTGGACGAACTAATACTGGATAACCAATCTTATTCGCGATTACCAACGCTTCATCAACTGTTACAGCTGTTTCCCCTTTTGGTTGAGGAATATCTAATTTATGTAACATTTCTTCAAATTCGTGACGGTCTTCGGCACGGTCAATATCTTCTAATGATGTACCTAAGATTTTAACACCACGATCCACTAATTTATCGGCTAAGTTGATGGCAGTCTGTCCACCGAACTGAACGATAACACCTAATGGTTGTTCTAAATCGATGATGTGCATAACATCTTCAATTGTTAATGGTTCAAAATATAATTTATCTGAAATTGAGTAGTCTGTAGAAACTGTTTCAGGGTTGTTGTTGATAACGATTGCTTCATATCCACATTCACGTAATGTTTTTACGCAGTGTACAGTCGCATAGTCGAATTCAACACCTTGTCCGATACGGATTGGTCCACTACCTAATACGATAATTTTCTTACGATCGCTACGAACACTTTCATTTTCATGTTCATAAGTAGAGTATAAGTATGGTGTATGAGAAACGAATTCACCAGCACATGTATCTACGTTTTTAAATACTGGCATCAATCCATTTGCTTTACGTAAATCATAGATTTCACGTTCATTCATATCCCAAGCTCTTGCGATATAACTGTCGGCAAATCCCATTTTCTTAGCTTCTAATAATACTTCTAAATCATTTTTATGTTCACAAATAACAGTTTCGTAAGCTACGATGTTTTTGAAGCGGTTTAAGAAGTAAAGGTCCATCTTTGTTACTTTATGAATTTCTTCAATATCGGCACCTTTTCTTAATAAAGCAGTGATGACATAGATTCTTTCATCATCGCATTTACCAAGTTTTTCCCATAATTCTTCAACGCTTAAAGCATTAACATCTTTTTGTTCAAGGTGATCTGTTTTCATTTCTAATGAACGAATGGCTTTTAGAATTGCTTCATCAAACGTACGTCCAATAGACATAACTTCACCAGTAGCTTTCATCTGTGTACCTAAAGTACGATCTCCTTTAGGGAATTTATCGAAGGCAAAACGTGGGAATTTTGCTACTACATAGTCAATACATGGTTCTACACAAGCATAACTTGTTTGTGTAACTGGGTTGATGATTTCATCCAATGTTAATCCAACCGCAACTTTTGCAGCTAATTTAGCAATTGGGTAACCAGTTGCTTTACTTGCTAAAGCACTTGAACGAGAAACACGAGGGTTTACTTCGATTACATAGTATTTAAATGAGTTTGGATCTAAGGCTAACTGTACGTTACATCCACCACAGATTTTTAATGCACGGATAATTTTTAATGCAGATGCACGCATCATACCGCATTCACGGTCTGTTAATGTTTGTGTTGGTGCAACTACGATTGAGTCACCAGTATGGATACCAACTGGGTCAACGTTTTCCATGTTACATACAACAATCGCATTGTCTGCGTTATCACGCATTACTTCATATTCGATTTCTTTATATCCTGCAATACTTTGTTCAATTAAACATTGGTGAACTGGAGACATTTTTAAACCATTTTCACAAATGATACGTAATTCAGCTTCATCATGAGCGAATCCACCACCCGTTCCACCTAATGTAAAGGCAGGACGTACAACAACTGGATAACCATTTTCACTAGCAAATTTCAATGCTTCTTCTGTTGTGTGCACGATTACACTTTCAGGAACTGGTTCTCCAATTTCATACATTAATTCACGGAACATGTCACGGTCTTCTGCTTTTTCAATCGCATCCAATGCAGTTCCTAATACTTCTACGTTATATTCATCTAAGATACCACTTTTTGCTAATTCAACAACCAAGTTTAATCCTGTTTGTCCACCTAAGCTTCCTAAGATAGCATCTGGTCTTTCTTTATAGATAATTCGACTTGCGAATTCTAATGTTAAAGGTTCAATGTAAACACGGTCTGCTACAACTGCATCCGTCATGATTGTTGCAGGGTTTGAATTGATTAAGATAACTTCATAACCTTCTTCACGCAATGATGTACATGCCTGTGTACCTGCATAGTCAAATTCTGCTGCCTGACCAATTACGATCGGACCAGATCCGATCACCATAATCTTTTTAATATCTGTTCTTTTAGGCATCTATTTTGCACTCCCTTCTTGAATCATATTGTAAAAATCATCAAAGATGTAATTACAGTCATCTGCACCTGGTGCAGCTTCTGGTTGGAATGCTACGGACATAATTTTGTATGTCTCATGTTCACATCCTTCAATAGTATTGTCATTTAATGCTTCATACGTTACTTTTAATCCTGTTCCTTCTAAAGAATCACGATCGATTTCATAACCCTGATTTTGTGCAGTAAATTCAATTTTATTTTTCTTTAAGTTACGAACTGGCACACTATTACCATGATGTCCAACTTTCATCTTCACGATGTTAGCTCCACAAGCACTCGCAATAATTTCATGTCCTAATCCGATACCTAAGATTGGTAATCTTCCTAATAATTGTTTACAAGTTTCAACTGTTTCTGGAACATCACATGGAGCTCCTGGACCACTTGTAAAGACAACAGCATCTGGATGTAATGCTAAGATATCATCTGCACTCATGTTGTAAGGTACAACGATTAAGCCACATCCACGTACATTTAATTCACGGATAACCGCAAATTTAGTACCGTTATCAATCACAACCACTTTATTTCCTCTTGCTGGAATTGGGAAAGGTTTCTGTGTAGAAACTTCCTGTACGCCATCCGTTGGTAATGGTGTTTCTTTCATCATAGCGATGATTTCTTCCACGTTTGCACCTGGTTCAGCCATGATTGCTTTCAATGTTCCATTGTCACGGATCTTACGTGTAATTTCACGTGTATCGATACCTGCGATACCTGGAATATTTTTTGCTTTCATGAATGCATCCAAAGTCATATCACAACGGAAATTGCTTGGTTGTTCACAATATTCTTTTACGACAAAGCCAAATAATTTAGGAGAAAAACTTTCAAAGTCATCTCGGTTAATTCCGCAATTTCCCATTGCAGGATAGGTCATCATAACTAATTTTCCATAATAAGATAAATCCGATACGATTTCTTGATAGCCACTCATTCCTGTTTGGAAAATCAATTCACCCATTCGATATTGATCTGAACCAAAAGCTATACCTTCATAAACACTACCATCTTCTAGTATTAAAAGCCTTTTTTTCATGCATGTTCCTCCTCATTTAATGTAAATACATTGTTTCCCTGGCAGAATGTTTGTAACACCCAACCAGTGGCATTGATGCCATCAAAAGGTGTGTTTTTCCCTTTTGAATAAAATTTCGTTTTATCAACTTTACGATAGTGTTCTGTGTCCACGATAATAAAGTCTGCGTCATTGCCCACAGCCAATGCACCTTTTTTCGCAATACGGAAACGTTTTGCTGGTGCTTCACTCATCCAGTGAACCAACTGTGCCAATGTAAATACATGCTCTTTTTCTACAAATCTAGTATACAACAAAGGGAAGGCTGTTTCCAAGGAAACAATGCCAAATGGTGCAAGTTCCATACCTCTTTGTTTTTCTTCTTCTGTATGTGGTGCATGATCATTTGCGATCATGTCAATTGTTCCATCTAACAATCCATTGATTAAAGATTGTTGGTCTTCTTTGCTTCTTAGTGGTGGATTCATCTTGTGGTTTTCATTTACGACATCCATCTCATTTAACAATAAATGGTGAGCCGTTACTTCTCCACTGCAATCTACACCCATTGCTTTATATTCTTTTAAGTAAGCAACGCTTTCTTTTGCACTCATGTGACAAACATGATAACGACATCCAGTTTCTTTCGCTAAATCCAAATCACGTTTGAATTGTGCATATTCACATGCACTTGGAATACCTAATAAACCTAATTCTTTATTACGAATTCCTTCATGCATACATGCTTTTGGACGACGATAAGACATATCTTCTGTATGTGCAACGATCATACCATCGTTTTCTTTACATACTTTCATTGCTTCTCGCATCATATCTTGTGTATTCACGCCAACTCCATCATCGGAATAAGCATGGATACCCATTTCTGATAAACCTTTAAAATCTGCTAATTCTTTACTTGCTTCTGCTCTAGTGATACATGCATATGGAATGACATTTACCACTGCATCACTGTGAATCTTATCAAGATATGCTTTCATTGTTTCTACATTATCTGGATAAGGTTTTACATTTGGCATCGCCATAATCGTTGTAAATCCACCATGAGCTGCAGCCTTTGATCCTGTAAGAATTGTTTCTTTTTGTGTAAATCCTGGTTCTCTTAAATGTACATGGACATCAATTAATCCAGGTAAAACCATATTCCCTTTTGCATCAATAACTTCGAATGATTCCTGTGGTTCGATGTTTTCTTCTAATTTCACAATTCCTGTTTCATCAAATAACATATCTAATTGTGAAAGTTTTCCATCGACGAATAATCTTCCGTTCTTTAAAAGTTTCATATGTAGTTCTCCTTTATTTAAATGGTTCATATCCGAAAGCTCGTTTTACAACTGCTTTACGTACCAATACACCATTTTGCATTTGTTTGAAGATACGACTGTTTTCTGCTTCCACTAAATCTGTATCGATTTCAACACCGCGATTTACTGGAGCTGGGTGCATGATGATTGCATGTTTTTGCATCATCGCATGACGTTCTTTTGTTAAACCATATTTCTGAAGATATTCTTCTTTGCTCATCTTCATAGTTTCACTATGGCGTTCATGTTGGATACGCAACATCATAACAACGTCTGCCCATTGTACAGCTTCATCAATATCTTTGTATGTTTCATCGTGTTCAACCCAGTCTTCTGGACCGCTAAAGCATACTTCTCCACCTAGCATATCCATTGCTTCTTGAATACTGTGTGCAACACGAGAGTGTTTTACGTCACCGATTACGGCTACTTTAATTCCTTCAAAACGATGGAATTCTTGATAGATTGTTAATAAATCAAGCAAACACTGTGTTGGGTGATTTCCACAACCATCACCAGCATTTAAAATCGGAATGGAGATGTCTTCTAATTCTTTGAAATATTCATCTTTCTTATGACGAATGACAACTGCGTCATATCCAATGCTTTCAAATGTTTTCACTGTATCATATAATGTTTCACCTTTTTCAACACTGCTTCCCTGTGCCATAAAGTCTTCTACTTTCGCTCCTAATTGAAGCTCTGCAGATGCAAAAGAGAAGTGTGTTCTTGTACTTGGCTCAAAAAAAAGATTAGCAACCAACGTACGTTTAGGAAATTGCCAATCCTTTTGAGAACATGAAAAAGCCTCTGCATCACGAAGAATTGTGTAGATTTCGTCTTTCGATAAATCGCTAATTCTTAGTAAACTGTTTTTATTCATAAACTTACCTCCATCAATCAAAAAAAGGCCCTTGCATACACAAAAGGACCTTCGATAGGTATCTTTGAAATATCTTTCCTTCATAACCTCTCTGGATTATTTTAAAGGACCTTTTTTTCTATAGATTATTTTACCATAACTCAACGAGATTACAAGAATTTTTTGTAGAAATTAATATCTATAGAATGGTCATCTTTTGTGATTGATAATCAATAAACCTTTTACTATATTCGAAAAAACGTTCAAACTGTGCCAATATGGATGCATTGCGTATCAACAACAGATGAATATTTTCTTGACGTCTAATTTCATCATGAAAGGAAAACAAAAATTCATATACATAGTAGTACGCAAGCAACTCTTTTTCCTTAGAAATTCCTTTGCTTGCGACAAGCCCTGTATATTTTACAATCTGTTCAATACAGGCTTCTAGTTGACAATCAAACTCTTTTAACTTCTTTGTGATCATTCGACTATGTATATAAGGATTTCGCTTTACCCAGGAAGCCTGTGTAATTGCATGAATCACATCTTCTAATTGATGAATAAGCAATTCTAACTTGGCTCCTTCTAATACGATTTTACGACATTCTTCTTGCTTCATTATGCCAATACCCGTCGATAAATCTTTTCAATCATCGTCGCGTTGCGATAACTCAATGGATATTTCTTCATAAATTCATCATTCTGATGAACAAAGCGAACATGGACCGATGGAATTTCATCTTCCATATCCACCTTCATCCATATACGGATCATCTTATAAGAATAAATCGTATTCTCATGAATATAATGTTCTTTTCTCCAGTGTAGAAACGTATACTGTTCTCTCTCTTCCCACTCCTGAAATTCCTTAATAATCTCGGGCCATAGCGGAATTTCAACAAATCCCTTTGGATACGAAGCAAATTGCTTTTTAATAAATAAACGCAATCGCTCAATTTGCTTTTTCCTTGATTCTATACGCTTTTGTTCTTTTCGATTCACAATCTCTATAATCTTCTTCTGATTTTGAGGATACTGATCAAGATATTTCATATGAATATGCATTAAATCGATAGCATCCGTTAATGCATTATGTTCCACAATCCCATCCACATCATAGACCGCCTTCATATCATCAAGAGATAGTGCAGGTGATACAATTTGATTTTGAAATTTAATGGTAGCGGATATCACTTTTTGTAAATCTTCTATACGATCATAGATGTGTCCATCTATTTCATGGATGTCACAATTTCTCATCAGTGTTCTTCGATCATCCGGCCCACAGCTATAAAATTTCATATCTTCAATCGAACCGATTGACTCTAACCATTTTTGGAATCGAAGAGACACGACATGCAGACTATCTGATGACAAAATATCTTCATTTCTTAACTTCGTTATTCGTTTTACAACTGGCGATAAACGTTTAAAATACTTTGGACAGACCAAGGTATAAAAATCATCTATCACACGTTGTTCATCACAAGCGATTGCGCCGATGCTAATCACAGCTTGTTCGAACTTTTTTTGATACTTAACCGCATCAAATTCTGCATCTATATATACTCGAATCATTAATCTTTACCTCACCTGTATTAATTATAATAAGGAATGAAATAGAAAGCAATATTACATATTGTATATTTTCCTAGTCCCATCTAGGCAAGCATACAACATTTTTAATTTTCTTTGCATATTTTAAAATGAAAGGAGAATCAAAATGACAACTTCTCATCTCGTTAAAAAGGGAGACTATGGTATTACCGTATATAAATTACAGGCGTATTTAAACATTATGCAGACCCTAGGATTTATAAAAAACAAAATCAATCTAGATGGTGTGTATGGTGATCAAACCGTGAAATCCGTTACGGAATGGCAAACCTATATCCGCGTTCAACCAGATGGCATCATCGGTTATACAACCTGGAATACCCTAGTCAATCAATTAAAGCAACAACAAATCACAACCAATATACCCATTGCGAATATTAGTTTTTATCTAGCAAGTGGTCAACAAGGATTAGCGGTTTATAAGATGCAAGAATACATCAATGATCTCGCATCTAAAAATCCTTGTTTAAAACCAATCCCTATCGATGGTGTTTATGGGCCAAGAACCAGAATTGCGGTACAACAATATCAATATTTATCCAACTTGGCAATTGATGGAATCATTGGTGCTATGACTTGGGATCACATTGTTAATGCGTATAATAAATAAAGAAAAGAACTGTAGCGAGTAACTACAGTTCATTTTTTTAGGAATATCGAATTGGACGATCAAATTCTAAAACATCTTCATCCACATAATCTTCAATTGCTTGAAGCTGGTTGGTTTTAAACATATCAGGCAAACGTTTCTTTTGTAGATAATAGTTTAAGAAGCCGAGCACCGCAGCATTGAATAATGAAAACAACACTTGAATTTTAAATAGAAAAACAAATAAAACAAACACAAGTGCTACAACGAGTAACGTAAGCAGCAACAATCGACGATTAATGTAGCGATACGTTTCTTCTAAAAATGATGTATAACGCGTAATAAAAGCATCTTCTTCTTGAGTAAATGCATAGGGAATCGTATCCAAATACCGTGGACTCTTCTTGTGTAGAACATAGGCTTCTTTAATCTGCAACATGCGCAACGCACAATAACGAGCTGCATTTTTATTCTCTTGTTGTTCATACATCACACCAGCCATCAACATAACATGCATGTAGGTCTCCGTATTTAAATCTTGATTGTGATATGTTAAGATTTCTTTTAAATCTTGAATACATGTTTCATCCATCTTTTTACCTAAAGAAAGGAATTGCTTGTAACAATCTTCAATTGCCTGATTATAGTCTTGTAAATCAATTGTCTTTTCTACGCTAACCTGATTTTCTTCCATTTTACTAATCTCTCTTTCTATTTGTTAGATATTATAACACACTGTTTGTAAAAATAAAAAA
>SAMEA104404106__coassemble_2304_pt1 | contig 12355 bp, 10 predicted proteins | sample SAMEA104404106__metabat2_high_PE_075 | metagenome-assembled genome bin SAMEA104404106 (sample SAMEA104404106) | Balaenoptera acutorostrata
TTTTTTATCTGCAAAAATTATGGTTATAGTAAGGAAAATGCAACAAAATTATAGTATAATAAGGCGGAGGTGATTTTGTGTCGTTATTAGAACAGTTAAATAAACAACAAAGAGAAGCTGTCGAGGTCGTTGATCAGCATGTTCGCATCATTGCGGGAGCTGGAAGTGGGAAAACGAAAGTTGTAACGACTCGAATTGCTTACTTGATTCAAGAAAAACAGGTCTATCCAAATCATATTTTGGCGATTACCTTTACGAATAAAGCCGCAAAGGAAATGAAAGAGCGTGTCGAGAATATTTTACATGATATGGCATTAGCTGTTCGTATTTCTACCATTCACTCCTTTTGCGTTCGTTTATTAAGAGAAGACATTATGCAACTTGGTTATCCGAGAAACTTTACGATTCTAGATGCGGATGATCAAAAGAGCATTTTAAAAGATATTTATAAGAAGTTAAAAATCCAGATGAAGGATTTAAGTTATGGAGCAGTGCTTGGTTATATCAGTGCGAATAAAACGAATTTTATTGACCCAATTATGGCAATCAACAGTGCTCGTAATTTTAAGGATGATCAAATCAAGGCGGAGATTTATCGCTTGTATCAAGAACGACTACAAGAGATGTATGCACTTGATTTTGATGATTTATTAATCTTTGCTTATCATGTGTTACATGATTATAAAGAAGTACGTGAAAAATGGCAAAGACGTTTCCGTTATATTCATGTCGATGAATTTCAGGATGTGGATATGTTACAGTATTCCATTATTCGTTTATTGACGGGAGAACATTGTTATCTATGCGTGGTTGGAGATCCAGACCAGACCATTTATACATGGCGTGGTGCACAAGTGGATATCATCATGAACTTTGAAAAGGATTTCCCAAATAGTAAAACGGTAATTCTAAATCGAAACTATCGAAGCACACAGATGATTTTAACGGCAGCGAATACACTGATTAAAAATAATCGTAATCGTGTGGATAAAGATTTATATACGGAATCAAATGATGGATGTAATATTGTACACTTCCATGCAACCGATGAAAGCAGTGAACCCTTGTGGGTAGCGGGGCGTATTCAAGATCTTCACCGTCAGGGAATTGCGTATCGAGATATCGCGGTTTTATATCGTTCAAACTACTTATCAAAAAGCTTAGAAAAGACATTTGTACCGATGCATATTCCATATCGTATTTATGGTGGCATTCGATTCTACGATCGTCAGGAAGTGAAAGATGCATTAAGTTATCTTCGTTTATTAGAGAAAAAACGAAATGAACAGGATAAGGAATTATATAAAGATTTAGCGATTAAACGTGTGATCAATTCTCCTAAGCGTGGAATTGGAGAGAAGACAATGGCAACCATTGAGGCTCAGGCGCAAGTCGATGGTACCAATATGTATGAAGTGATTAAAAATTATCAGGTTGGAAAAGGAAAAGCAAAAGCGAATATTGAAGCCTTTGTGACCTTGATTGAAGACTATCGCGCAAAAACAGAAACGATGGCATTGGATCAATTGTTAATGCATCTATTAGAAGATAGTGGATACTTAGAAGTTCTTCGTGAAAATAAAGAAGAAGAGCGTTTAGAAAATATTAAAGAGCTTGTCAGTGATATTGCCGAGTATATCGAAAATAATCCACAGGCGACCTTAGAAGAATATTTACAGGACATTTCCTTATTTACGGATAATGATGTCCAACAAGAAGCAGACTATGTGCAGCTGATGACTATTCATGCTGCCAAAGGATTAGAGTTTGACAATGTCTTTGTGTATAACTTATGTGAGGGTGTTTTCCCAAATGAAAAGAGTGTAATAGAGGGTGGAACACCAGCACTAGAGGAAGAGCGAAGACTTGCCTATGTAGCCTTTACAAGAGCGAAGAAACAACTGTTCTTATCCGATTCTTATGGTTATAGTTTTGTCCTTGATAAGATTAAGACGACATCTCGTTTTATTAAAGAATTACCGGAAGAGTGTATGGAAGAGGTGGGTGCAAAACAATCAAGCATGCGTTCTACTTCCTCCTATAGTGGACAAGAGTTCTTGTCTTCCTATGGACGTTTAGAAAAACGGACGGAACCACTTCATGCAACCGTAAAAACACCGGTAAAAGAAGATAAGCCAAAGAAAAAAGGACGTATTCGCAAGGGTGATCTTGTGACGCATAAAGCCTTTGGCGATGGGGTTGTGATTTCCTTAGATGGAACACTTGCGACCATTGCATTTGAACAGAAATTTGGGATTCGTAAGATTGATATCAATCATGCATCCTTAAGTAAAAAATAGGAGGTTCAAAATGGATCCAAAACAGAGAATTTTAGAACTTAGAAGAATATTAGATCGCTATGCATATGAGTACTATGTATTGGATCAACCAAGTGTACCCGATGCAGAATACGATGTGCACTACAAAGAATTGGTGCGTTTGGAAAATGAAAATCCAGAGTATAGAGATCCAAATTCCATTACCCAACGCGTAGGTGGAACGGTATTGGATGGTTTTGAAAAAGTGACGCATAAGCAACGTATGTTATCGTTGGCAAATGCGTTTGATTTAGAAGATTTAAAGGCCTTTGATCAGCGTGTGCGCAATGTGATTTCAAAGGTGAGCTATGTGGTGGAATTAAAGATGGATGGTCTTGCGATTTCCATTCATTACCACAACGGACGCTTTACACAGGCCGTAACGCGTGGAGATGGTATGGTTGGAGAAGATGTAACCAACAATGTGCGTACCATCGCTTCGGTCCCAATGCAGATTGAACAAGATGGGGATATCGAGGTGCGTGGAGAAGTGTTCATGCCTAAGCAGAGTTTTGAACAATTAAACGAAGCGCGTGAAAAGAATGGCGAAGAAGTCTTTGCCAATCCAAGAAATGCGGCCGCTGGAAGCATTCGTCAATTGGATAGTAAGATTGCCGCAAGTCGTAAATTGGATGCCTTCTTATATTATTTAGAAGATGCACAAGGACTTGGCATTCAAACCCATGAAGAAGCACTATGCAAGATGGCTAATCTTCATATTAAGGTCAATCCATTCCGCAAGGTATGTGAAACCATCGATGAGGTATGGGCCTTTATTCAAGAAGTAAGTGAACAGCGTGCAAATTTACCATATGAAATTGATGGTATGGTCATCAAGGTAAATGAATTGGATGCATGGGCAACGTTGGGAACAACGGCTAAGGCACCACGCTATGCGATTGCCTATAAATTCCCGCCAGAAGAAGTGGTAACGGAATTATTAGACATTGTGTTGACAGTTGGACGTACGGGACGCATTACCCCAAATGCGGTCTTAACACCGGTTCGTGTTGCGGGAACAACCGTATCGGCAGCACAGTTGCACAATGAAGATATGATCAAAGAAAAAGATATTCGTATCCATGATCAAGTCGTGGTACGAAAAGCAGGGGATATCATTCCAGAAGTCGTTCGTCCAATTGTAGAGAGACGCGATGGAACACAGGGAATCTATCATTTCCCAACCGCTTGTCCAATTTGTGGAAGTACCCTTGTTCGTTTAGAAGATGAAGCAGCACACTACTGTATCAATCAGGACTGTCCTGCACGTGTTGTAGAAAGCATGATTCACTTTGCATCTAGAGATGCGATGAACATCGATACATTAGGTGATAAAAAAATCGAGTTATTCCACAAAGAAGGATACTTGAATACCATTGAAGATATTTATCGCTTAGAAGAACATAAAGAAGAAATTCTAGCGATGGAAGGATTTAAAGAAAAATCGTATCAGAAACTAATCGATGCGATTGAACAAAGCAAACAACATCCATTAGAAGATTTAGTCTATGGATTAGGAATTCGCCAAGTTGGGAAAAAGGCTGCCAAGGTATTGGCAAAACATTTCTTGACGATGGATGCGATGATGCAGGCCGGTGTCGATGACTTTATCAATATTAAAGATATTGGTGAAATTACGGCTAAAAGCATTGTGGCTTTTTTCCGTGAACCAAAAAACATTGCGTTAATTGATCAATTGAAGGCATTTGGTTTAACGATGGATACCGAAAAAGAAGAAATTAAAGAAAGTTTATTTACCAATAAAACCGTTGTGTTAACGGGTACATTACAACAGCTAAAACGAAACGAAGCAAAGGCAATTCTAGAATCTTTAGGAGCAAATGTCAGTGGTTCGGTTTCAAAGAAAACAGATCTTGTCATCTATGGAGAAGCTGCGGGAAGCAAGCTTACCAAAGCACAGGATTTAGGTGTTGCGACAATGGATGAAGAGACCTTCTTAAAGGAGGTACGTTCAGCATGAAAAAACAAGTAAAAATGGGAATGCTTCTTCTATGTTGTCTAATGGTCATTGCAGGATGTGGAAAAAAACCACATAAAAACAATGCCGGACATGAGGAAACGGTTGCGATTAAGGAAGGCGAATATGCGGCTTCCTTACCGTTTGAAGCAAGTACTTCTCGTATTAAACACTCACAGATCAGTACAAATTTAAATGAAACGATGATCATTGGTTCGGGATTGATGAACTTATCAAAAGAGTATTTCTCACCGGATCAACATAGTTATAAAGAAGGACAATTTTTAACGTATGATGTCTTGGATGCAACGGGTCAAGATCATGTGGGATTGTTAGGTAGAACAACGGAAAGCAATCCTAATGGGATGAATCTTCCTATTGATACACCGATTGAAACCGATGGCGGTACGAAAAAAATTACCCCAACTGATGTATTATTGATTGATATTTATGAGTTAGACTGGTATGATGGTAAGGATTTAGAAGGCATTTCATTAGGAATCGTTTTAAATGATAAAATTGGCGATTCCATCAATCCAGATATTGTTAAAGACGATAAATTGCGTGCATATGGCGAAGAAGTAGGGCGTAAAACGGTGAGTTATCTTCGTAAAAACTACCCCGAAATTGGTCAGAAAACACCGATTTATGTAGCCTTATATAAAGAAAGTGGAGTAAATACGGTTTTGCCAGGAACGTTTATTGAAGAAGCGTATTTTAAATCAAAAACGATTGGGGAATATTCCCATTTGGATGAAGCATGGGCGTTGTTTCCAAGTGCACAGGCAAAAGAAATGGATGCAGACTCATCCAATGACTTTGATCAATTCATCAAGGAAATCAAACGCTTTTTCCCAGAAGATACATCCGTGATCGGTACGGGAAAATTTGTGGATGGATACTTGGATAGTTTATCGATCAAGGTGACGATGCATGCGAAGACTTGGGCTGAGGCCAATGCGATGATTCAAAAGGTGAATTCATCTCTTGCGTTGATGAAAAATAAAGATGTGAAATTAAAAGTCAACATTTCGAGTGATGATGTTTTAATCGCAGCGATTGAACGTGAGAAAGAAAGCAGTGAAACAACCGTTATTCAGTTAATTGATTAGGAGGAGCATATGGAAAAATATACGACAGAGTATTTTAAAAAACTGGCACATGATATTATGTTTGATATCAGTGATCAAGAAGCAGATGAACTAAAAGTGCAATTTGCGGAATTGCTATCTCAGATTGAAGTATTAGATGAAATCAATACGGATGGGGTAGAAGAAATGGTATATCCATTTGAAGCAGAAACAGTCTTCTTACGTGAAGATAAAGTGGATCATGTCATTTCCCAAGAAGATGCATTACGCAATGCGAAATCTGTAAGAGCAGGACATATTCATGTTCCTAAGGTGGTGAAGTAAGATGGATTTTGAAAGAGTAACTAGAGAAGATGTAAGAACACGCGTAGAAACAGCTTGTAAACTTGCGAAAGAAAAACAAGAAGCATTAAATGCGGTTGTTACATTTGTTGATGTAGAAGATCAATTACAGGCGTTACAGGATTTAGATTCAAGTGCGCCATTATACGGAATGCCAATTGCATTGAAAGACAATGTCAATATGAAAGGTGTTCGTACAACAGCAAGTTCTCGTATTTTAGATAACTATATGCCAATCTATGATGCATGCATCACAGAAAAATTGAAAAAAGCTGGTGCTGTTGTTGTTGCGAAAGCAAGTATGGATGAATTAGGTATGGGTGGTACAAATAAAAACGCTTATACTGGACCAGTAGCAAACCCATGGGATACAACACGTATTGCCGGAGGAAGCTCTGGAGGAAGTGCTGCTTTAGTTGCGAGTGGAGTTGTTCCATTTGCGATTGGTACAGACACTGGTGATAGTGTTCGTAAACCAGCTGCATTTAACGGTGTAATCGGTATGAAACCAACATACGGAAGAATTTCTCGTTATGGAATCATCCCTTATGCAAGTAGCCTTGATCACGTTGGATATTTTGCGACTGCCATGAAAGATGCTGCTTTAGCATTAGAAGTTCTAGCAGGACGTGATGATCGTGATATGACATCTAGCAATCGTGAAGTAGAAGCTTATGCATCTGCTTTAACAAGCGATATCAAAGGTATGAAAGTTGCCATTTTAGATAACGTGCAAAATGCGATTACAGATCCAGAAGTAAAAGAAAACTTCGATCAATTAATGAAAAAATTAGAAGACCGTGGTGCTATTGTTGAACACGTAAGCTTTGATGATAAATTGATGAAAGCAATTTTACCAGTTTATTTAATCATCGCCAATGCGGAAGCAATCGCAAACCACTCAAACTTAGATGGTATTCGTTTTGGTATGCGTGAAGATGGAGAAAGTGTTGAAGACGTAATGATCAACTCTCGTACAAAAGGATTAAGTCCATATGTACGTAAACGTTTCGTAATCGGAAGTTATTCTCTATTCGAAGCAAATCAGGACAAAATCTTCCGTAAAGCACAAAAAGTTCGTCGCTTAATCGTTGAAGAATTGAAAAAAGCATTAGAAGAATATGATGTAGTGATTGCCAATGCATCCGCAACAATCGCTCCTAAGATGGATGAAACAGACGATGCAAACGTAAGTTTAGATCCAATCGTAACAGAAAACTATATGGCTATCGCAAACTTCTCAGGATACCCAAGTATTACGGTTCCTACAGGATTCGCGAAAGGAATGCCTATTGGTGTCAACATGACCGCAAAACCATTTGCTGAACAAGTATTATTCAACATTGGTGCAGCCATTGAAGAAGAAACAGGATTAAAAGGAAATGATGTGGAGGTGGACGCATGAATTACGAAACAGTCATAGGGATTGAAATCCACTGTGAGTTAAAAACAAAAACAAAAATGTTCTCATCTGCTCCAGTATCTTTTGGAGAAGTTGCCAACACTTGTACAAATGAGGTGGATTTAGGACATCCAGGAACATTACCATGTGTCAATAAAGACGCTGTTCGTCTAGCAATCAAAGCTGCAACAGCAATGAAGTGTACAATCGATCCACTTGTAAAATTTGATCGTAAAAACTACTATTACTCTGATTTACCAAAAGGTTATCAGATTACGCAACAATTCCATCCAATTGGACGTAACGGAATCATCACAATCGAAACAAAAGATGGTGGTACAAAAGATATTCGTATCAACCGTATCCATATGGAAGAAGATACCGCAAAACAGTTCCACTCTGATGCTGGATCTTTAATTGACTTCAACCGTGCAGGTACACCACTAATCGAAATCGTTAGTGAACCAGATATCCGCAATGGTGCAGAAGCTGCTGCCTATGTGGAAAAACTAAGAACATTATTATACTACTTAGGTGTTTCTGATGTTAAAATGGAAGAAGGAAGCATGCGTTGTGATGTAAACGTTTCTATTCGTGAAGAAGGAAGCGATACATTCGGAACAAAAACAGAAGTTAAAAACTTAAACTCAATCTCTAACGTTCAAAAAGCAATCGATGCCGAAATGGAACGTCAAATTGCCTTAGTAAGCAATGGAGAACGTGTTATTCAAGCAACTCGTCGTTATGATGAAGCACAAAAAACAACAATCCTAATGCGTAAAAAAGAAGGAGATGTGGATTATAAATTCTTCCCAGAACCAAATATTCCACCAATCCGCTTAGATGCTGCATGGATTAAAGATATTCAAGATAACATGGAAGAATTACCAGATGCACGTAAAGCACGTTATATGGATTCTTATGGTATCAAAGAATACGATGCAACTGTACTTGTTAACAACCGTGAATTAGGAGACTTCTTCGATACGGTATGTCAACATACGAAAAACTATAAGAAAGTTGCGAACTGGGTCATCGTTGAATTACCTGCTGCCTTAAATAAAGACAATATTAAATTTGCCGATAATCCATGTGATCCAAAACACTTAGCTACAATGGTAGATATGGTTGAAGCTGGAGAAATCAGTGGAAAACAAGCAAAAGTTGTATTTGAAGAAGTCATGAAAGGGAAAGACCCTAAAAAAGTTGCAGAAGAAAAAGGTATGAAACAGATGTCTGATTCAAGTGCCTTATTAGAAATTGTCACAAGCGTTTTAGATGCAAATCCAAAATCAATCGAAGACTTCAAAAACGGTAAAGACCGTGCAGTTGGCTTCCTTGTTGGACAAGTCATGAAAGCTAGTAAAGGACAAGCAAACCCTGCAATGACAAATAAATTAATTCAGGAAGAATTAAAGAAAAGATAGCTTTTTAAAAGTAAATACAGTAAAATAAAGTATGTCAGGAGTGATAATATGACAAAGAAAGACAAAACAAAAACAAACAAACAGAAAAAACAGTCAGCAATTAGTACAAAACAGAAGATTTTATACGGATTGTCTGTGGTTGTTATTTTAGTCCCTTTGCTACTTCTAGGATACATTTATTTAAGTACCAAAGAAAATGCCGGTATTCCTACTGTTGGTAGTCGATTTGACAATGAATTAGATCCAGCCATTACAGAGGAACAAGTTGATCAGATTAAACAATCTTTGACATTTGATGAAGCGGAACATGTAGAAGTCAATTTAAAAAGTGCTACGGTACGTGTAACCATTGACTTAGAAGATAAAGCTGGTAATAAAACAGTGACATCTGTGATGAATGAAGCATATGATAAAGTCACAAAAGTTCTTCCAGTTGAAACATACTTTACAAATAAAGATGAAACAAAGATGTATGATTTAGAAGTTTCTGTTTATAACTTTATTCCAGAAGAAGACAATACGGATGGATGGGTATATAAAACAAAAATTAAAAATGCATCTGCGAAAAAAGCATTTACCGATGTATTGAGCAAGCCTAAAAATCAGGATGTAGCCGATACAATCGAAAAAGAACAAGATTCAATCAAATAAAAAAAGGGCGATATGCCCTTTTTTAAGGAGTAAGTATGAAGAAAAATGAACATGTAACAGGAACCTGTTTAGGCTATACAAAAGATGGACATGGTGTTGTCAAAATCGATGGCTATCCGCTTTTTGTCAAAGGTATGATGAAAGATGAAACGGCAGAGTTGGTTGTAACACTTGCCAAAAAAACATATGGGTATGCAAGAGCATTAACCTATACAAAACAAAATGAAAATCGCATTGAACCATTTTGTCCAATCGCAAAACAATGTGGTGGCTGCCAGCTACAACATATGAACTATCAAGAACAGATGGCATTTAAAAAACAAAAGGTGCAGGATGTGATTGATCGCATCGCAAAACTTGATATCCAAGTACAGGATGTATTGGGTATGGAAGAACCCTATTACTATCGTAATAAGGGACAGATTCCAGTTGGTATGAGTGAACAAGGTGTTGTGACTGGTTTTTATCGCATCAATTCCAATACCATCATTGATACCAATGCATGTGGAATTCAAAGTAAGATGATCAACCATGTTTTACAGGTTACCAAAGAACTATTAAAAAAATACAACAATGCGGACGTATTCCGTCACTTATTAATCAAACATGCCTTTGTGACAGATGAAGTGATGGTTGTCTTCATTACACGTAAAAAAGACTTTAAGGGCAAGGAGAAAATGGCTGCGGAATTAGCACAGGCCATCCCTGAAATCAAAAGTATCATTGTCAATGTGAATACAAGAACGGACAATGTTATCTTAGGGAAGGATGAATATGTGTTGTATGGTCAAGACTACATCACCGATGAAATTGATCATTTAAAATTTCATATTTCAGCAAAATCCTTCTATCAGGTAAATCCTGTACAAACCCATGTTTTATATTCAAAAGCATTGGAGTATTGTTCCCTAAAAGGAAATGAAACGGTTATTGATTTATATTGTGGTGTTGGAACCATCAGTATGTTTTTAGCGAAACAAGCAGGGCATGTCATTGGGATTGAAATTGTGGAACAAGCCATTGAAAATGCCAAAGAGAATGCAAAGTTAAATGGTTTAAATAACATTGACTTTGTTTGTAGCGATGCCGCAAGCTATGCGAAAAAACTAAGTGATGAGGGAATGCATCCAGATGTTGTCGTAGTCGATCCACCACGTAAGGGTTGTGATCAAGTAACCATCGATAGCATTGTGCAGATGAATCCGGATCGCATTGTTTATGTATCTTGTGATCCAGCAACACTTGCTCGTGATTTACAAATCTTTGAAACTAAGAACTATCACTGTCAGATTGTACAACCAGTGGATATGTTCCCATTTACACATCATATTGAAAATGTTGTGTGGATGAAAAAAGGAAATTAACGAATAACCATCTTGAAAGGTAAATCTTTTTAAGATGGTTTTTTATTCATCATTCTATAGAAAAATAGAGTATAATAATTATGTATTAAAAAAAGGGACACGATATAGTAAAGAGAAAGTAGGGGGAATATGGCAATTATTAAATGTCCAAATTGTGGGATGGACGTATCGAATCATGCAGATCAATGTATTCATTGTGGATGTCAATTACATAAAGTTGAACAAGTTGTATGTAAAGACTGTGGAAAAAGCTTTCATAAACAACTACAAGCTTGTCCATATTGTGGATGTCCAAAAGAAATGGATGTAGAACCTGTAGCGAAGAAAAAGAAAGGGAAGAAAAAACTAATCAATAGTATTATAGCGATTGTGGTTTTATTAGTGATTGCATTTGCAGTCCAAAAAGTACATTCTGTTAGTAACTATGAAAGAGCAGTAGGGGAAGTTTTAGAAGAAATTAATAAAAGCACAAAGGATTTAAATGAATCTTATTCGCTTATGATTGATGTATGGAAGAATGGTATATGGAAAGATCATGATAAAGAAACAGATCCCTATGTTTATCCAAATGGTGTAGAGGTTAAGGATTTTGATGAAGCTCTAGGAAATCTCTATGATGATAAAAAGTTTATTAAAAAAATAGATCGATTAAATGAAGTTCAACAAAATCTTCGATCCTTAAAGTTTGATTTAGAAGATGCCCCTAATAAATACTCAGAAATGAATGAAATTCTTGTAAGAATGATTGATTTGTATGTTGATGCATGTATGCAGGTAATCAATCCAATTGGAAGTTATAATGATATCACAGAGGAGCATGAAGTAAATACAACTGAATTTAATGATTTGATGGAAGAATTAGATGCTTATTTAGAACAATACAATGAATAGAAATACAGTACACAAGGATGTTTGTAAAGCATCCTTTTTTCTTATATATCATGATATAATGAATAAAAATAATACACGTATTAAAAGACTATAGAATTCTCATGTTTGTATTTAATAATTTATATTTTAGAAATGAAAAAGGAGTTATATACTATGTTTAACAAACAGAAAGTGTATGCATTAGCATTAAAATTATCGATTGAGTTTTCCTATTTAGAATTAAAAATGGATAAGAGTAAAGTAAAGTATATTCTATTTGAATTGTGTGCACTTGGTAATTATACGAATACAAAAGAAGCCTTTACAAAACAATATCCGCATGCCTATGAGCAGGTAGATGAATTATTAACTGTCATTGAGTTCATAGATGATCCTGAATTTTTATTGAATACCATTGTGACTCGTCTAAAAGAGTTTGAAGATGAAAATCGGAACATAAGAGGTCTAAATGAGGATGATTGTCGATGGTTTTCTCTTGCATTTCAACGATTAGCTGATTTAACTGAATATGTATTTCGTGTATTTGAAGGATCTATTCAACAGTTGCATCTTGTTTCTGATCTTTCCAACTATATGGATGAGGAGAGTGAAGTTCAAGAGTGTATCCAAGAACTCACACTAGATCAACAGGGTAATCTTATATTCTCTGGTTATCGTAAGGATTTAAATGGTGGTCCTGATATTAAGATTCGAACATCGAAACTTCAAGTTGATCCAATCAAGTTAGAACGTCTATTCCAAAAGACGAGCTCTTATTTTTCAAAAAATAGAAAGATAAAAGAAGCCTATAAATCAGGATACTATGAATTGGATTTAACAAATGAAAATGGAGAAACTTTTGAGGCATCTGTAGTATCTGTGGGTAATCAGAACATATAAACTATAAAAATT
>SAMEA104404106__coassemble_2380_pt1 | contig 12019 bp, 2 predicted proteins | sample SAMEA104404106__metabat2_high_PE_075 | metagenome-assembled genome bin SAMEA104404106 (sample SAMEA104404106) | Balaenoptera acutorostrata
CACCCCACATAAATGCAGAGCACTTCTAAACCCCAGATTATTTTATATACTCAACCTAATTATCATAGGTGAACCTACTTTTTTGTATGATTAAATTATGAAATTTTACTAATCCAAATGTTAATTCTATTATCCGTTGTGATGAATTTTAAAATCAAAAAAAGAGGTCTAACAGACTCGAATGATTCAAAATCATTCAAATGTTACATCCTCTTTTTAATAGATGCATTTCTCCATTGTAATAAATTAGAGAGTAGCCAAACGCTTTAAAAAATATGGAGAAAATCAAACGAATCGAAGGGTCCGTTCGACAAGCTTAGTGTAACATAACAGAAAGTTAATTGTAAATTAAAATAATGAAAAATTGCTCATAAGTAATGTTGCTAATAATATTAATAATATTCCACATAAGTAAAAAATATGTTATAATTATATTGAAATTTTGTGAAAGCGATTTCTGTAGGCGGTTACGTAAATAACTTTAATGTGTTGTTATTTTATAATACTGTTTCATGATTCTTTCACACAATTGGAAAACAGGAGGGAAAGTGTATGTTTTCAAAACTTGTGAAAGCTGGACTTAGTTTATCCTTGTTATTTAGCGGACTATCATTTGATGTATTCGCTAATACAGTAACACCAGGTAATCCAAATCTAGCATTAAACAAAAACGTTGTGACATCAAACCATGAAAATGAGACTTTTGTGGGAAGCAATGCAGTCGATGGTGATAAGTCAACTCGTTGGTCTACTGGTCAAAACAAAGCGGCAGGAGAATACATCGAAATTAACCTAGATGGTGTAAAAGATGTAAAACAAATTAATATTTTCTTCGAACGCTCTGATGCTGATCAAAATATCTTATCATATAAAGTAGAATTATATGAAGATAATGCTTATCAAAAAGTTTATGAAAAAAATTCAAAAGCAAAACAAGAAGAAGTCATTATATTAGATCGTGTACATCATGCATCAAAAGTTAAAGTAACAATTTTAGATGCAAACGGTGGTACAATCAACTGGAAAAATGTTGGTATCAGCGAAATTGAAGTATACGCTAAAGATGTTGTTGAAGCTGAAAATGATGTAAACCATGTATTAAATTCAACAATTACTGTATCTGCAGTTGAAGACAACGCTGCTTCATTAAATGGAGATAAAGTAAAAGATGGTGATACTTCAACACGTTGGGCAAGTGATTATCGTACAAACGGATCAGCAAATAATACATTAAAAGATGGAATTTATGTACAAGCTGATTTTGGAGCTCTAAAAGTGGTTAAAGAAGTTCAAGTATTATTTAATACTAGAAATGTAGCTCCAATTCCAACAAATATTACTAGCTTTGACGTTGAATTCTACGATGAAGGAAATCAAAAAATTCATACAGAACATTACACAGTAAAAAACAATGAAACAGATGTTCGTATTGTTTTAAGTCAACCAGTTACTGCAAAAGCAATCAAAGTAACAAACTTCGTTGGTGTAACTTGTACTTGGAATAACGTAAGTATTTCTGAATTGCGCGCATTCTCAAATGCACAAACTGTAAATAAAACATTAGATCAAGTTGTGAATGATGTAAGAAATGGTAACAACGTAATTGAAGGTACTTCATTTACATTACCTGAAGTTCCTGCAGGATTTACAATTGAATCAAATGGTGCTGACTTTGAACAAATCGTTGGTTCAGTTGCAAATGAAGATGGAACACTTCCAGTAGTTCAACCATTAACTGACAAAACAGTTCAAATTTCATTTAATATCACAGAAACAAAAACAAAGAAAACAAAAAATACTGGAGATATTGCATTTACTGTAAAAGGTAAAAACACAGAAGACAGAGCTAAAAATGCAAAACCAGTTGTTATTCCTGAAATTCAAGAATGGTATGCATCAACAACAGATAAATTAGCAATCGAAACATTAACTGAAGTTACTTATGATGATGCTAGTTTAAAAGCAATCGTTGATGAATTCGTTGCTGATTACAAAGATTTTACAGGTAAAACATTAACTGCTACACAAGGTGAAGCAAAAGTGAATGCTTATAACTTTAGTAAAGCAGCTCCTGATGCTTTATTAGGAGAAGAAGGTTATGTAATGGATATTACAGTTGACCGTGTTAACGTTAAATCTGAATCTATTACAGGTAACATGTATGGTATGCAGACAATTCTTCAAATGTACAAACAAAACAGTACAGAATTTAATGTAGGTTCTATGCGTGACTATCCTCGTTTTGAAGTTCGTGGTTTCGTATTTGATATTGCTCGTAAACCAGTATCAATGGATACATTAAATGAAGTTTCTCGTACAATGCGTTACTACAAAATGAATGACTTTCATACGCACTTATCTGACAACTATATTTGGTTGGAAGAATACGGACATGGTGCAAATGAAAAGAAAGCATTTGATGCATATGAAGCATTCCGTTTGGAAAGTGATGTAAAAAATGCAAAAGGTGAATCTGCAACTGCAAAAGATTTATCTTTCTCTAAAGAAGAATTTAGAAGTTTCATTACTTCTCAACGTGCATTAGGTTTAAATATCGTTCCTGAAATCGATATGCCTGCACATGCTACTGCATTTACAAAAGTTTGGCCTGAATTAGCTGTTCAAAATACAGTATTCCCAGCAGAATTCTGGGCACCAAATAGACCAGCTATCGACCACTTTGATGTAACTAAGCCTGAAGCTGTTAATAAAATTAAAGAAATCTTTGATGATTATACACATGCTAAAAATGGACAACCTGCAACTTTTGATTCTCAAACAACAGTACATATTGGTGCAGATGAATTCGTAGCTGGTAAAACTGCTTATCGTAATTTCATTAATACATTAATTCCATACGTAAAACAAACAAATCCTGTACGTGTATGGGGAAGTTTAACAAAGATGGATGATGGACGTACTGCAATCACAAAAGAAGCAAGTGAAAACGTTCAAATGAACTTATGGAGTAAAACTTGGGCTAACGGTAAGAAAATGTACGAAATGGGATTTGATTTAATCCATACATTCGATAATCCTAGCTACATGGTACCAAATGGTTCTAGATCAAGAGCTGCACAATATGGCGACTTATTAGATGTTAATCATGTATTCAATGATATGGATGTAAATAACCTTTCAGGTGATTGGATTCCTTCTGGTGATGATCAAATGGCTGGTGCTGCATTCGCATTATGGAATGACAATATTGATAAACGTGCATCTGGTTTAACAGAATCTGATTTATATTGGAGATTCTTCGATGCTCTTCCTTTCTATGCAGAAAAAACATGGGCTGCAACAGGTAGAGAAAAAGGTTCTGCTGATCAAGTAGCTACAATCGCTGCACAAAAAGGAACTGGACCAAATACAAATCCTTATTATCAAGAAGCTAAAAAAGGTGATGCATATGAAGAATATGACTTCACGAATGGTTCATTAGAAGATGCATCATTAAATAATCGTGATTTAACTGATTTAACAAATGCTAAAATTGAAAATAACAAATTAGTATTAGGTGATGAAGCTAGTTATGTAACTACTCCAATTGAAAAATTAGGAAATGGAAATGTCTTATCATTTGATATTCGTTTAACTGCTGAAGCAAAAGCTGGAGATATCTTATTTGAATCAGATGCTGCTTACGGAACACACGACATTCGTATCATGGCTGATGGAAAATTAGGATTCACTCGTGAATTATATGAATATACATTTGATTATACATTACCAGTTAATGAAACAGTAAATGTAGAAATCTATACAGATCAACAAAAAACAACTTTAGTTGTAAATGGTGAAGATATGGGTACTGCAACTGGTAAATTCAATCACAATGGAGTTACTAAAAAATCTGGTATCACAAATGCTACATTCGCATTACCATTACAACGTATTGGTTCTAAAACAAATGCTTTAGCATGTACAATTGACAATGTTGTTGTACGTGATGGAAAAGTAAAAGATTTAAGTCTAGACGGAACGAAGTTTACAGTTACTGCAAACAACGAACAGTTACCTGGATCTGCTGATGAAGGTCCAATTCGCTTGGCATTCGATAATAACCCAGGAACAAAATGGCATAGTGCTTGGGGTAATGGATATAAAGACTTACCTGCTACTGTAACTATTGATATGAAAGAAGTTTATACAATTAATAAATTAACGTATCTTCCACGTCAAGATGGCAGTATGAATGGTACAATTACAAAATATTCATTAAATTACAAAGTGAATAATGAAGACGAATGGAAACCATTAGTAACTGAAGGTACTTGGGCTGGAAATAAATCTGAAAAAACAGCAAAATTTGAAGCAGTAAACGCTCGCTACTTACAATTTATCGCATTAGACAGTACAAATGATGCTAATACTAAATTCGCAAGTGCTGCAGAAATCAAAGTTTATGAAAAAGCAGTGAATGTTAGACCATTAAAAGAACGTGTAGAAGAATTAAAATTAGTTGATACAACAAATAAAACACCTGAAAGTGTAGAAGCATTTAATACATTAATCGGTGAAGCAGAAGCATTATTGAAAACTGAATGCACACAAGCTCAAGTTGATGAAATGATGGAACGCTTAGCAACTGCTGAAAACTTATTAGTAAATAAAGAAGAAGCTAAAGTAAAACCAGTTCAAATGTCAGCTACTTTAACAGATAAGATTAGTATGAATGTTTATTTAGACATTCCAGAAGCATTCTTAGCTGAACAAGATGCTTATGTATTGTTTACTGTAAATGATAAACAAACAAATAAAGTAATGTTTAACGACTTGAAATCAACAATGAACGGATTGTATAAAGCATCTATGCCTCTATATGCAAGACAGATGGCTGATGAAGTTACAATGTTGATTCATACTTCAAAAGGTGATCAAACATATACTTACTCAATTGTTAACTACGCTAAGAAAGTATTAGAAATCACAAAGAATAAATCTGAAAGAGAAGTTGTTGAAGCAATGTTAAACTATGGTGCTACAGCACAGACATACTTCAAATACAACACTGCTAACTTAGCAAATGCAAGTATTACTGATCGCGCATATCAAAATGTTACAGCTGCACAATTAACGAACTATGTTGGAAAACATACTGGTGATGTAGATGGTATCAAATATGGTGCTACAAACTTACGTTTATTATCTGAAACTGCAATTCGTCATCACTTCTTAGTTGAAGATAGTGCAAAAGCAAATCTTGAATTCTATGTTGTAAAAGGAAACAAAGAAATTAAAGTTGAACCAACTTATTATGATGGAAACAAAGCTTATGTAGAAGTTACAAATATTTATGCTGAAAATTTAGATAAAGCATATACAGTTAAAGTAGTTAATACTGCTACAAAACAGACAATGACTGTTGAATATAGCGTATTCTCTTATGCACAAGCTATGTTAACAAAAGAAAATGCATCTAAAGAAATTCAAGATGTTGCAAAAGCATTGGTTGTATACAATCAAAAAGCAAAAGCATACAAACGTTTTGATGTAGGTCCTGAAGGAACAGAAGCTGCATAGAATATTGAGTATATTGAGAGAACAATGAAAATTGTTCTCTTTTTTATTATATGTAGATTAATAAATTGTTGTTATTTATAAGTTATAAAAAGATGTTAATATAATGCAAAAAATAAAGACTGTAAGTAGTAATACGAAAATAAATTTGATATAATGTAAAGGCATACATTTTATATGCTTAAATTATATTAAGAAAAGGAGGAGAATGTATGGGAATCAAGAATAAGATTCGTAAGTTATTTATTGGAGTCTTATCATTTGGAATGGCTTTAAGTAGCGTTTCATTACCTACTGCTGTATCAGCAGCAACAGGTGGCGAAAAGATCACAAACTTTACGCTAACTGCAAGTAGTGAATACTCAGGTAATCCAATTTCAAATGCAAAAAATGGCAATTATAGTGATTTTTGGGAAACAGATTGGAATGATTCATCAACTACACCATCTGAAACAAAACCAGTTACTGTAACTGCTACGTTTAATGAAGTAACAGAAGTAGGAAAGATGCGTATTGTTCAACGTAAAGGAAACGATACGGTACAAGGTCAACCGAATGGTCGCTTTATTCTTGCTACATATAATTTTTTAGATGAAGCCGGCAATAATGTTATTGAGCCAAAAGAAGTAAGATATTGTGCAAACGATGAAATGCCAACTGATGGTGATATTAACATTGAAGTCAATGCAAGAGTAAAATCTATTCGTATTGATATTAAAAAAGCATATGATAAAACAGCTACAATGGCTGAAATTGAATTCTTCACACCATCTGATGAATGGTTTACAAGTGTAGAAGCAAATACTGCTCAACCAGGGCATGAAATTGAAAAAGCATTTGATGGCGATCCAGCTACAATTTGGCATTCTAAATGGAGTCCAAATTTTGAGGTAAAAGCAGATCATCCGGCTGTTGTTACAATCACAAGAAAAGAAACAACACCGATGGCTGAACTTCGTTATACAACAAGAGAATATAGAGCAGATGGAGATACTAACGGAAACATCTTAAAGATGAATGTATATACATCTACAGATAAACAAGAATGGAAACTTCTAACTACTGCAAATTGGGATGGCGGTGCAGGAACAAAAGCAGTTAATATGTTTGGAAATGAAGATAAATATATTAAGTTAGAAATTCTAAGTGGTATGAATAAAAATGCATCTGCTGCTGAATTCAAAGTTGTTGAATTAAAAAGCAAAGATCAAATTAATACGTCTTTAATTAAAACTGTAGAAGAACTAGGATTAACTCCAACGGATTCAAAAGGTTGGCAAACTGCTAGTGCAAACAAATTATTAGCTGCATTAGACACTGCTAAAACAGCTAAAGCTACAGGAACTGTTAAACAATTATTAACTGCAATGGATGAGTTAAATAAAGCTTATACAGGATTAGTAGTTGATAAAACACCTTTAGAAAACAAAATTAAAGAAGCTAGAGAATTAGACTTAGTAGGTAAAAATGCTAGTTCAGTAGCTAATTTACGTGTTGCAATTAAAAATGCAGAACAAGCATTAACAACTGTTAAAACTCCATTAGAAGTACAATTTGAAGTTACACAGTTAGAAAGCGCAATGAAACTAAGTGAAGAACCTGAAAAAGAAATTCAAAACGTTGGTGGATTAAAAGAAATCAAACGTGATAATAACTTCAATGAAGGTTGGTTATTTAGAGAAACAACAACAGATTCTTCTAAAAACAAATTAGATGAATCACAGTTTGCGACAGTAAATTTACCACATGATTTTAGTATTGATAATGATTTCACTGTTCGTGGTGAAGCAGAATCAGGATTCTTATTAGGTGGTACTGGTTGGTATCGTAAACATGTAACATTACCAGCAAACGTAGATGGAAAAACAATCCGTTTAATTTTTGATGGTGCTTACATGGATACTACTGTTTATGTAAATGGACAAAAAGTTGGAGAAAACCACAATGGTTATAACCAATTTGCATTCGATATCACAAAATATTTAACTTGTGATGGTAAAACAGATAATGTGATTGCGGTTCAAGTAGTAAATCAATTACCTTCTTCTCGTTGGTATTCAGGATCTGGTATTTATCGTGATGTAACATTAGAAGTAACTGAACCAACACATATCGATTATTTAGGTAACTTTATCGCAACTCCTGAAGTTTCTAGCCAACAGGCAAAAGTAAGAGTAGAAACAAATTTAGTTGGAAAAGCAAACAATACAACTGTTCAAACTGTTCTTTACAACAAAGAAGGACAAGAAGTTACACGTAGTGAAAACGTTGCGGCAACATCAAATAAAGTTGTTGCGGAATTTACAGTAACAAATCCAACATTGTGGTCTACAGATGCTCCATATTTATACAAAGCAGTAACAACTGTTAAAAATGGAGATAAAGTAGTTGATAAAGTGGAAGAAAAAATTGGATTTAAATCAATCCGTTTTGATCGTGATCATGGATTATTTATTAATGACAAAAACATTAAATTAAAAGGTGTTTGTATGCACCATGATCAAGGAGCATTAGGTGCAGCTGCCAATTATCATGCATTAAAACGTCAAATGCAGATTATGAAAGATATGGGTGTTAATGCGATTCGTGTTACTCATAACCCTGCATCAGAAAACTTATTAGAGATTTGTGATGAATTAGGATTATTAGTGATTAATGAAGCATTTGACCACTTGTATCAATCAAAAAATAACAACAGTAATGACTTTGCTAGATGGTTTAATACTCGTATTGGAGATCAAGGACCTGATGGTTCTACACCAACAATGACATGGGCTGAATATGTAGCAAGACAAATGGTTAAAGTAAGCCGTAACCATGCATCTATGTTAATGTATTCTGTTGGAAATGAATTATTAGAAGGTGTTGGAAATACAGATGATCGTGGATATGTTCAAGTAGTATCTAATATCTGTGATTGGTTCCATGCTGAAGATCCATACCACAAACCTACAATTGGTGATAACAAAGCTAAAGGTAATACAGCTGTTAACGTTGCATTATGTGATGCTGTGGCTAAAAAAGGTGGTATTGTTGGATTTAACTACGCTTCTGATTCACAATATCGTGATTTAAGAAGTAAACATACAGATTGGATTTTATATGGTTCTGAAACATCAAGTGCATTCCACTCAAGAGATGTTTATAATACAGACTTTAAAGATGAAAGTCGCTTATTATGTACAGATTACGAAAATGAAACTTCTAGAGCTGGTTGGGGACACTCAGCAAGTACAGCTTGGAAATATGTTGAAGAAAATGAATGGAATATTGGTGAATTCGTATGGACAGGATTTGACTACATCGGTGAACCTACTCCTTGGAATGGAATTGGCGTAGGATCTGTCAGTGGTGGACAACCTGCTCCTCGTTCAAGTTTCTTCGGTATTGTTGAAACTACTGGATTTGAAAAAGATATCTATTACTTATATCAAAGCTTATGGAATGATGATGTAAGAACATTACATATGACTGATAGCTGGAGTGAAAACTTAGTAAAATCAAATGGTAAAGTAAAAATTCAAGTCTTTACAGATGCAGATAAAGTTTCATTGTTCTTAGATGGTAAAGAAATCGCAAGTCAGACAGCTACAACAAAACCAAGTGGTGCAAAATCATTTAATGGTCGTTACTATGCAGAATTCTTTGTAGACTACAAACCAGGTACATTAACTGCTAAAGCATATGATAAATCTGGTGACACATATACAGAAGTAAACGAAACAGTAGGAAGAAATAGTGTTTCTACAACATCTGCTGCTAAGAAAACTTCATTAAGTGTTAATAAAGAAACTATTGAATCTGATGGATATGATTTAGCTTATGTAACAGTGGATGTATTAGACAAAGACAATCACTTCGTAGCAACAAATAATCAACAATTATATTTCACATTAGAAGGTGAAGGTAGAATCGTTGGTGTAGATAATGGTAATCAATCAGATACACAATCATTTAGAATTGATGATCCAAAACGTGCTTCTAGAAGTACATTTAATGGTAAAGCATTAGTTATCATTCAATCTACAAAACGTGCAGGTGATATTAAATTACATGTTAAAGGTGTTGGATTAGAAGATAATGTAATCACAATTAAATCTCAATCTAACAGTACTTCAAAAAATCTATCTGCAATTGAATTAGTATCAAAATATAGTACTTATGTAAACAAAGAAGTTACATTACCAACAACCGTAACTGGTATCTTTGAAAATGGTATGTCAAAAGAAATTAACGTTACTTGGGATACTTCTAGTTTAGATTACTCAAAAGCTGGAATCTATAATGTAACTGGAACATTAGAAGGATATGAAGCTGTCGCAAAAGTAACAGTGAATGTATACAACCAATTTAGTGGTGCTCAAAATTACTCAACAGTTATCAACGAAGGAGAAAAAGTTGTTCTTCCTGAAAACCGTAAAGTATATTATGAAGATGGAAGTGTTGCGGGTGAATTCCCAGTAGTTTGGAAATACTTTGATCAAGCATCATTCAAAGCTGGTCATACTTATAAAGTAGAAGGTACAATCTTAATTGCGGATACTCGTATTCCTGTAGAAGCAAGTATTCGTGTAGAAAAACGTTTACCTGAATCTAGAAACTTAGCTCGTTTACAAGATGATCGTCCTACTTTAGCACAAAGTTGTACAAATACTGCAGATAACATTAACTCATTAAATAATGGTGTCATTGTTAGTACAAGCGCTAATGAACGTTGGACAGATTGGAATGAAAAAAATACTCAAAAACCATGGGTAAGCTATACTTGGAATAACAAATATGTGATTTCTGATATTATTGCTTACATCTATCAAGATGCACATAGTACAGTTCCTCGTGAAATGGAATTAGAAGTTGAAACATTAAATGATGATGGTTCTTGGACAAAACAAGATATTTCATATATCACACCGGTTGCTTATAACGATGGTGATGGTAAAACAACAATCAATTTAAAAACTCCAGTTAAGACAAATGGAATTCGTTTAACTATTAACAAAAAACGTACTCCTTCATTCACTGGATTAACAGAATTAGAAGTATTTGAATATATTCCAAAAGCAGAAGCTTCTAAAGATGCTAGTATTCAAAACTTAGAATGGAATAATCAAGCAGTTGAAAACTTTGATCCAACTGTTGAATCTTATGAAGTAACCGTTACTGAATTACCAGATTTCGCTACATTGAATATGACATTTACAAAAGCTGCTAATGCGACTGCAGTGGTATTAAAAGATACTACAAATAACACTGTACGTATTGTTGTAACTGCAGAAGATGGAACAGAAAAAACTTATACAGTTGCCTTTGTAAAAGAAGCAGATGTTAACAAAACTGGTTTACAAGCAGCAATTGAAACAAAACCTGCACAGGCACAATCTGCTTATACAGAAACTTCATGGAATGCTTATGCGGAAGCATTAGCTCAAGCAAAAGCTGTAAATGAAAATACAAAAGCTACTCAACAACAAGTAAATACTGCAGAAACAAACTTACGTAATGCATATGCAAAATTAGTCTTAAAAGAAAGTGTAAATGATATTAAACCAGTTCAGATGTCAGCTACATTAACAGATAAGATCAGCATGAATGTTTACTTAGAAGTGGATCCAGCTTTAAGAGCAGAAGCTTATGTTGAATTCAAAGTTGCAGATGATACGGCTGTTACAAGAGTGAATTTAAAAGATGTAGAACCTATGAAAGATGGATTATATAAAGTAACGTTACCATTATATGCTAGACAAATGGCAGATACAGTAACAATGACTGTTCATTCTTCTAAAGGTAATACAGAATACACATATTCAATTACAGGTTATGCTAAAAAAGTATTAGCTAGTTCTTCTGTAAGCAAAGAAGCAAGAGAACTTGTAGAAGCAATGTTAAACTATGGTGCTACTGCACAAACATACTTCGAACATAATACAGCAAATTTAGCAAACAAAGAAATTGAAGATCGTACATATACTACAATTACTGCAAGCGATGTAGAAGCATACAAAGGTGTAGTAAAAGGTAAAGTCGATGGAATTGCTTATGGAGCAACAAACTTACGTTTATTATCTGAAACAGCAATTCGTCATCACTTCCTAGTTGATGAAGCTCAAAAAGACAACTTTAAATTCTATATGGTAAATGGTAAAGAAGAAGTTGAATTAACACCAACTTACTATAATGGAAATACTGCTTATGTTGAAATTACAAATATCTATGCTACTAAATTAGATAAACCATATACAGTTAAAGTTGTTAATACAGCTACAAATCAAACAATGACTGTAACTTATAGTGTATTCTCATATGCTTATACAATGTTAACAAAAGATACAGCTTCAAGTGAAATCCAAGATGTTGTGAAAGCAATGGTTGTTTACAATCAAAAAGCAAAAGCATATTCTGATTTCAAAGTTGGTCCTGAAGGAACAGAATGGGCTTAATTAATTTATAAGCATAAATTAGATTATTAAAAGGATTGATTCGTATCGAGTCAATCTTTTTT
>SAMEA104404106__coassemble_2389_pt1 | contig 11948 bp, 14 predicted proteins | sample SAMEA104404106__metabat2_high_PE_075 | metagenome-assembled genome bin SAMEA104404106 (sample SAMEA104404106) | Balaenoptera acutorostrata
TTTCTGTTATAATTAATGCGAGCTCTTTTTAAATTAAAGAGTGTGTGACAGATGCAACTACTTGCAGGTGCTAGCATCTGTTTTTTTTGTTTTATAAGCCTTAGGTCCATAAACCTCTTCAATCCAAAGTTCTGGAATTACGTTTGGATCAGGAAGTATTGCGTCAGGATGTTTGTCCTTTAATTCTTTTTTAATCTGATTCGCTTTTCTTGCTGAAATTCGAATTCCTGCTTCTTTGAATAGTTCTCTGATTTGAGTGCCATTTACAAACTTTGCAATCATGTTTCATCAACTCCACAGAACTTGTTAATAAAGTAAACTTGCCCTTTGCCAGTGACTAATGTAGTTCGTGTTAGTCTAACTGAACCATCAGGATTATTGACAGTGCGCTCTGTCACTTTGAACAGCTTCAAATCCATAGCTTTTTGAGTTGGTAAATTGTAACGGTCACCTTTGCTACATAAATAGTTGTTTTCTCGCATCCATGCGAACAATCTGTTTTGACCAATTTTGACGCCGTTTTGATTCATCAATTTAGCCAATTCGCCAATTAGGATTGCATCATTACTTGATGAAACACAATCAGCAAACAACGCTTTAGGTTTCATTTCCTGGATAACTAAATCTTTTTCTTTCAGCTGATTGGCTGCCTGTAATAGTAGATCAGCCAAGGCATCTTTATTGTGAGTGATGTCATAAGCCTTCTGGTCAGTCATGTATGCACCATGTTTTCTGATTGCTGGAAGCACTTCACTTGTTACCCAACGTTTGAATTTTTTTGCAGTTGGCAATTTACTAGATAGAATCAAACTGTATAATCCTGATTCGTTGATAACGGTCATATTTCTGTTTTGACCTGACAGAACGATTCGTTCACTCAGCTTATCATCATCATCAACGTGATCTCTAATTGCTTTTGGTGTATTTGCATATCCAAGCACTTCTGCAATATCTTTCCCAACGAAATAAGGTTTGTTGTTAATTTCTAAAGTTCTGATAGAACCAAACTCTTCATTTTTGAAAATCTGTAATTCATTCATTCTTTATTCTCCTTTCCTAATAATTTTTCTAATGCAGAACGTATCGCTCCATTTAACAAATTGCATTCTTTTGATAATTGCTTTTGCTTTTCTTTCAGTTTTTCACTTTCTGATTCCTTTTCCCCAAGCATCTGATATAAAGCGCTTAAGAAATGGCTCATGTCTTCGTCAGTTTGCAACACTTCCATCCACCAAAGAACTTTTTCAATTTTTTTTAGGTTAAGATAAAGATCAGTTTTTCTCATTTCATTCAAATTGATTTTAGGAATAGCAAATCCATCGCTAACTTCATCTATCAAAGAAGCAACCTTATAAGTTAATTCTTCCTGTGTGAAACTAGCTGTTGTTGATTTTTTAAGATCATGAAGTTTTCTTGATGCATTTGTTTCTGCTACGGACTTTTGTTCTACGGCATCCATAACAAATCCTAAAGTTGTTTTAATTTTAATTTCTGACATACGTTCCTCCTTATCCCACTATTGGGATGTTTTGGGTAAAAAAATTTGTACTTTTTCAGCATCATCATTAATATTTAAAATTTTGCAAATTTTTGCAATTTCATTAGTATTAATGTTTACATGCCCATTTACCTTATTATTCAAGGTATTTTTGCTAATTCCTAGTTCTTTTGCTAAAGTAGTTTGCGTATACCCTGCTCTTTCAATAGCCATTTTAAACATAGCTTTGTTCATTGGATTCACCTCCATCCATCCCAATATTGGGTGCTTATATAATATAGCATATTCTTTTTATTGTCAACCCATATTTGGGATATATTATCTTTTTATTTTGAATTGTTATTGTATTTTTGGGATATTAAATTTATAATATATCTAGAAAGGAGATAGTAATATGAGTACAGATATATCTTATAGAATTAAAAGAGTAATTGAAAAAAGCGGTTTATCATTTAAAGAATTAGAAGCTAGAACAGGTATTCCGAAATCCGCTATTCAACGATACGCATCGGGAGATACAAATAAGCTTCCAGTTGATCGCCTTAAAAAAATCGCAGATGCAACACACGTTTCCCCGGCTTACTTAATGGGCTGGAGTGATAAACTGCTAGAATATGTTGCTGAAGATGATAAAGAATTTGTTAAAGATGTATTAGAGAACGGTGTTGTGGATCATACAGTTAGACTGGATGAAAAAGAAGAAGCTTTACAAACTTTATTAAATGATTTCGGATTTGATATCACAAAATTCGATGATGGAGATTATATGTTAAGTGGCAGTGGTGCCACCCGTATCACAAAAAAAGAGTTTGAAAGATTATTAAATTCAACAATTGAATACTTAGAATTCAATACTAAAAAATTATATGATGAAAAAATGTATGATGCTGATGGTTGTACTACAATTGGTAAAAAATAAAAGCAAGGTTTAATCGCCTTGCTTTTATATAATCTTTAATCTTTAAATGTTCCCATTACATCTTCGCCATCAAATTGAACATACGTAGCTTTGCCGGATCCATCAGCATTCATTTTTATTTGAATCACAAAGTTGGATCTAAGCATAGCACCAAAACCATTTTGAGAATCTACATATGATGATACAGTTACTAAATTATCTTTCTTAAACATTGTCCATCCCTCAAATGGATCAAGGAATGCTCCTGGATATTCAGCAGTAGAAGGTGCTTTCAAAATTCCATTGATTAAATCTTCACAATAATCTTTGATTACAGATTTTTCGGTTATTGTAAGACTATTAGCCTTTTCTTTTGCTTCTGCCTTCGCCTTTTCTTTTGCTGCCTTTTCTTCTGCCTTCGCCTTTTCTTTTGCTTTTTTATCAGCTGCTTTCTTTTCAGCAATTTGTTTTTCAGTTAAGCTTACTTTAATTTTTCCATTATTACTGATAACTTTATTTTCGTCATCATCAATCGAACATGTATATGTTGTTTCACCTTGGCCAACACCAATGATTTTATCATCTTCTAATTTGGCCACTTTTTCATTTTTGATTTTACAAACGATTTCCGAAGAATTATCAGCGTCATCAGGCGAATACTCATACTCTAAATTAACTGATTTATCTTTAAATAAATCAACATTTTTAACTTTGATACTTTCAACTGGGTTTGGTTCATAAACAACTACACAAACAATCGTTACTAAAAGTGCCCCTAAAGCAATGTACAAATTTTTCTTTTTGCTAGGATTGTTTTTCTTTTTAAAATAAATAACTAGAAAAACGATAAATACAATAAAACTTAATACTCCAATCATGGATATCATAAATATCCCTCCTTTCTTAACATTATATCATTTCGATTCCATATTTTCACATAATCATAATAAAAAAACAGGATTAACTCCTGTTTTTTTCTTACTTATAACAAGTATTTAATTTCAAAGGTCAAAAACATTATAACACATCAGATGCCTAATATCTGTTTTTTCTTAATATCAAAATCTTCTTGAGTGATGATCTGCATATCTAGCAGCTCCTTTAACTTAACCAAATCATCATAGCTACTCATTTTAACGCTTTCTGTGCTTGTTTTTATAGTTGGAGTATTATCGTTCATCATCTCAATTATTGATGCGTCTGCTGTACTGAACCAGTGCGCATAAGTTTCATGAAGTGTATTAACAGTATCGCCAAGTCTATTTGCAATATCGAAGTCTGTGAATTTATCTAATTTGTTGTTGATCAAGTAGGAAGCGTGGCTATGTCTGAAGTCGTGGATGCGGATCAATGACAAATTATGGCCAGCTGCATTTGCTTTATCAACTGCTTCTTTTAAACGCCTAGCTATAGTTGTAGAAGAAAGTGGACGATAAAAGCCAAACACAAAACAGTCTTCATTAAAGCCATATATTTTTGACTGCTCGTCTTTCCAAGCCATTAGAGACTCTTTTACGACGTTAGGCATAGAAATATTACGAATGCTATTCTGTGTCTTAGGTGACGTGATTTCCCAAGCCTTGCCATGAATTTTGTTAGTGATTGACTTATAAACACTTACTGTGTTTGATTCAAAATCGATGTCCTTCCACATAAGTGCCAACGCTTCCCCTTTTCTAGTTCCCATGTGATATAAGAAGGTGAACAACGTTTTATATGTTGGATTATCTACATAATTGATAAATGTATTGAACTGATCAGGCTCCCAAAACTGCATTTCTTTTTTCACTTTGTCTTTGTTAACACGTTTTCTTACCTTGGCCATCTGGTTAACTTGCAAGTAGTCCTGCTGCACCGCGTATTTGAAAACAGAATTGATTGCATAATAAATCTTAGATACATATTCTTCTGAATATTCTCTTTCTAATTCACGAACATATTTTTGCAAGTAATCTTTTGTGATCGTGTTTATATATTTATCTCCAAATACACTACACGCTTTATTTAGAACGTCTTTCTTAGTTCTAAGTGTGACTTGCTTAACATCTACATTTGAATCTAGAAACTCGTCGCACAAGGCTTTAAATGTGATTTTATACGCATAGTTGTTTTTCTCTTGATATTGGTTAAGAAAATACGCTTCAAACATTTGAGCATCTTTCTTGGTTTTAGCGCCTTTTGCTTTTTTGGTATAGCTGTAATATGTCCCATCACATTTTTTTATTTTACCCGTAATGTACCAGCTACTATTTCTTTTCATCACTGACATATTGTTCCCCTCGTTTCCATTTTTCAATTAGAATATATTATAAAAAGCGAGTATTTACAATAAGTTTTTCCGTATATGTTTCCGTACAGAATATATTTGTATTAAAAAAAGCCTTATTTTAAAGGCTTTATTGCTATATTGGTGGAGATGGCGGGAGTCGAACCCGCGTCCAAAAATAGCCCCACGTACAGACGTCTACAGTTTAGTCCATTCTAAATATTCAACAGGTAGCTATGGACAGCTTCTATTGAAGGTGTTCAATAAGTTTTCGTCCTGCACCCCTTGAACAAGAGTACAAGCTTATCCTTCGTAGATTAAGCGTTCATGCGAAATGCCAAAGGAAGACAAATCACAGACGGCTGCGAACCTATGTCGGTTAATTAAGCAGCAAAAGCCATACTTTGGTTTGCACCAAAGATGTTAGCTAATAAATTTTTTCCGTTTAAATTTAAGTGGTTATTACGTAACCATTCGACTGCAGTCCGCACCAAGCATATCCCTGTCGAAACCAGTACATCCCCAGTTTGGAAGATAGATGTAGTTTACCACAATTTGTAATAAACTACAACTATCTTAGTATTGATTCTTCATTGCTTTCTCAATTTCACGTTTTGCATCTTTTTCTTTCTGTGCATTACGCTTATCATGCAAATCTTTTCCTTTTGCCAATGCAATTTCTAGTTTTGCCTTTCCTTTTTCTAGGTATACAGAAATTGGAACAATGGTATAACCTTTTAATTTTACCTTTTGTTGCAACTTATAGATTTCTTCTTTATGCAACAATAGTTTACGAATTCTTGTCTCATCGTGATTGAATCGATTTCCAAATTCATATTCTGGTATATGCATTTCTTTGATAAATGCTTCATTTCCCACAAAACTGATATAGGCATCTTTGATTTGTGCATGACCTTGACGAATTGACTTGATCTCTGTTCCTTGTAAGGCAATTCCAGCTTCAAATCGATCTTCTAGAAAGTATTCATGCGATGCTTTACGATTAAATACAATTACTTTTCTACCTGCCATATCATCAACCTCACTCAAATACGATTTTAACTTTATCATTCATTACGCGTTTCGTCAAATCAATAAAGTATTGTCTTGAACAATCTTGGTGATATTGCGTAGCCAATGTATGTTTTGCTCCTAGTTCATCTGTGTAATCTTTTAATGTGTATGTTTTAAAATAAGAGAAGTTATTTTCAATGTGTGTGACCGTAGGCCAGAACTCCACATCTTTAAAGGATACTTCTTTCGTATTCATATCATATAAAATATGCCAACGAGCCATTCCACCTAACATGCTGTCATGATCATCCTGTGCAGATAGAAAGTTACCTAGAGAATAAATGACCAAGGTTTCATTTCCATCTTTTCCTGTCACAAAATCCATCGGCTGAATCACATGTGGATGTTCTCCGACAATGACATCAACACCTAGATCACTTAAGAATTGTGCTAGATCTTCTTGCATTTCATTTGTTTTGAATGAATACTCATCACCCCAGTGCATGCTGACTAATTGAACATCACTTTCTTTTTTTAACTTTTCCACATCTTTTTGAATCTTATCTTTATCGATTAAATCGATCATATACTCTTTTCCTTCAGGAACCGTATAGCCATTTAATCCATATGTATAGCCTAGAATTCCAAAGCGTACACCATTGCGTTCAATGATTTGAACTTCTTCTGCTTTTTCTTTTGATACATGACTTCCCGTTACCTTGATATCTGGATAGTTTTTATTTAGATAATTCAATTGATTTAAGATTCCTTGTACACCAGCATCCATGGTATGGTTGCTGGATGCCGCAATCCAATCAAACCCAGCATCTGCAACTGCGTCTAAGACTTCATATGGTCCATTAAAGGATGGATAATGAGACAATCCTAGTTCTGTACCACCACAGATGGTTTCTTGGTTGATATAAGCAATATCGGCACTTCTTGTGTATTTGTTTGTAGGCTCATAAATATGTTTGAATTCATAGCTTCCATCGGGTTGTTGATTGTAGTAAAAAATCGCTCCATGAATTAGGTTATCCCCAACTGCTAAAAATGATACATCACGAATATCTTCTTTGACAACTGGTTTCTCTGCTTCTGGTTGAGATGGTTTTTCATTTGATTGACAACCGGCTACAACAAGCAAACTTAGTAATGCGATCATTAGTTTTTTCATGTGTTCACATCCTCACCTATCTTCTACGTCTTTTCTTTGGTTTTGTGATCAATTCAAAGTCAATTTCACGTTTGAATCGATTTGCAGCTACACAGACAACTTTTACTTTTTGTCCCATGCGATATACTTTTGCGGTATGTTCACCAATTAAAGAACGAGTAAGTTCATCATACTGGAAATAATCCTCTTCCATTGTCGAAATGTGTACCAATCCTTCTACAGGGTTCTCTAATTCCACAAACATTCCAAACTTTGTAATTCCACTGACAATTCCATCATATACGCGTCCAACACGTTTTTCCATGTATTCCGCTTTTTTCATATCATCAACTTCACGTTCTGCATCTACTGCATTACGTTCACGATCACTTGCTTGAATCGCTGCTTCTTCACACCATTCTTCATCCTTTTTCATACGATCGACATTGTGATTTTCCGTAAATACATATTTACGCAACATACGGTGTACGACTAAGTCTGGATAACGACGAATTGGAGAAGTAAAGTGTAAGTATTCTTTTAATGCCAATCCGAAGTGTCCTAAACAACGATTTTCATAACGTGCCTTCTGCATGCTTCGTAACATGAAACTAGATAAGATAAAGTAAGAATCTTGTCCCTTCGCATCATTTAACATGGTCTGTAACTGTTTTGGATATACATTTTGAATGTTTCCTTGGAAGCTATAGCCCAATGTTTTTGCGGTACGAACAAACTCACGTAATTTTTTAGGTTCTGGTTGTTCATGCACACGATACATGGATGGCGTTTCTAACCATTTCACATGACCTGCCACGGTTTCATTTGCCGCAATCATGAAATCTTCAATCAAGCGTTCTCCTTCTCCGCGCTCACGTAGCACGATATCGGTTGGTTTTCCTTTTTCATCCACTAAGATTTTTGCCTCTCTAGCATCAAAATCAATGGCACCAAGACGTTCTCGTCTACGACGAATAATACCAGATAAAATCTTCATATTTAAACACATCGTCAATAAATGTGGATATTGTTTCTGTGTTTTTGCATCTCCGGATAAAATTGCATTCACTGCCGTATATGTCATACGTTCATCACTATTGATAATACTTGGGAAAATCTGATAATTCATCGTTTCACCACTGCGATTAATATCCATCATACAAGTAATCGCTAAACGATCTACATGTGGATTTAATGAACAGATTCCATTACACAATGCATGTGGCAACATCGGTACAACACGATCAACTACATACACACTTGTTCCACGTCGATAAGCTTCTTTATCAATTTCACTACCGGCTGTTACATAGTGTGAAACATCGGCAATATGAACATATAGACGATATCCTTCTTCTAACTTTTCCACACTGATGGCATCATCTAAATCTCGCGCATCTTCTCCATCGATTGTGATGGTTAATAAAGAACGTAAATCTTTTCGTCCTTCTAATTCTTTTGCTTCTACATGATCTTCAATCTTCTGTACTTCTGCCATTACTTCATCGGAAAAGACAGGGTTGATATCCTTTTCTAATAAAACACTTAAAATATCAATACCTGGATCGTATTTATATCCAATTTCTTTTTCAATATGACATTTTAATACCGCACCATAGTGATCGATATGCAACAATACTTTTGAATCGTTCACTAATTTAAAATCATTGTAATTGCTGATTTTAATCTTACGATTGATAATGCTTGAATCTGGTAAGAAGTATTTTTGTCCATCTTTGATCTTCACAACACCGACAATATTTGTCACGCTATGAGATAAGACTTCAATCACTTCTCCTTCTACACTTTTATCATTGTTCGTCCAAGTTTTTGCATAAACCTCATCACGGTCCATTCCCAATCCTAAACGATCTCTTCCAATATAGTAACTACTATCTTCTGTTTCCACAAATCCAAAACCTTTTGGATTGATTCTCAATGTTCCTTTTACATATCCTAATTGTTCACTAGGAAAATAATGATCGCGACTATCTCTTGCGAGGATATGTTCTCCTTCTAGATCATTTAATACTTTCATCAACTGTGTAAAGGATGTACTGTCTTCCATATGAACAACTCTTGAAATACCTTGTACATCTAGGCCACGATAACCTTCGCCTTTAATTAGGGCTAACACCTCTTCACGTACATTCATAGTATGCCCTCCTTTAATTATCTACATGTATAGTATACCATTATCAAAACTAATCATAAATACATTTATTGTTGTAACAAAAAAAAGACCATAAGGTCTTAATTGAAGATACGAATAACGATAACTAGTACGAAAAATAAGATACCTGTTACCATTGTAACGTTTGAAATTATTTTTTCAGATCCTCTTTCCTTTACATTGGCGAAAAGATTCAATCCGTCGCTTCCACCGAATGCACTACCAAGACCATCTGATTTTCCGCTCTGTAACAAGGATAGTACGATCAAGATGACAGAAACAATTAATAATAATGTGTCTAAAATGCCCATGATGGTCCTCCTTTCTATGTCATAATACTTTTATAGTATAACAAACAATACTTGAAAATACAATATTGTTTTCTTAATAAAACGCTTAAAAATAAAGAAAAAAGAGGAATCATACGATTCCTCTCATGTTTTCATCGAACTTACAATTTCTTAGTGTTTGAAGATATTGTAGAAAGTTGATTTACCAGGGAATACAGCTACATCTCCTAGTTCTTCTTCGATACGCATTAATTGGTTGTATTTAGCGATACGGTCAGTTCTTGACATAGATCCTGTTTTGATCTGTCCAGCGTTGAATGCAACAGCGATATCAGCGATTGTTGTATCTTCAGTTTCTCCTGAACGGTGAGAAACTACAGCTGTGTAACCATGTTTTTTAGCTAATTCCATAGCATCGAAAGTTTCAGTTAATGTACCGATTTGGTTAACTTTGATTAAGATAGAGTTAGCGATTTCTTTATCGATACCTTCTTGTAAAATTGCAGGGTTAGTTACATATAAGTCGTCACCAACGATTTGGATTTTTTTACCAAGACGGTCAGTTAAGATTTTCCATCCGTCCCAGTCACGTTCACCTAATCCATCTTCGATAGAGATGATTGGGTATTTAGCGATTAATTCTTCGTACCAGTTGATCATTTCAGCAGTAGTTTTTGTACCTTGTCCTGATTTTTTCAAATCGTACATTTTTGTTTCTGTATTATAGAATTCAGAAGCAGCAACGTCCATAGCGATGCAGATATCTTCACCTGGAACATATCCAGCAGCTTCGATTGCTTCAACGATGCATTTTAATGGTGCTTCGTTGTCTTCTAAGTTAGGTGCGAATCCACCTTCATCACCAACTGCAGTAACTTGTCCTTTAGCTTTTAATACTTTCTTTAATGCGTGGAAAGTTTCAGCTCCCATACGAACAGCTTCTCTAACGCTCTTAGCTCCAACAGGCATGATCATGAATTCCTGGAAGTCTACTGAAGAGTCAGCGTGGCTACCACCATTTAATACGTTCATCATAGGTACAGGTAATGTTTTAGCATTAATTCCACCTAAGTAACGGTATAAAGGTAATCCGTAGTAATCAGCAGCTGCATGTGCAACAGCTAAAGAAATACCTAAAATAGCATTTGCTCCATATTTTGATTTATCTTTAGTTCCATCAGCTTCGATTAAAGCTTTGTCGATTGCAGCTTGGTTAGTAACATCCATACCCATAACTACGTCAGCTAAAATATCGTTAACGTTGTTAACTGCTGTTAAAACTCCTTTACCTAAGAAACGGCTCTTGTCACCATCACGTAATTCTAAAGCTTCACGTTCACCAGTACTAGCTCCACTTGGAACGATAGCACGTCCGAATGCTCCACTTAAAGTGCTAATTTCAACTTCGATAGTTGGATTACCACGTGAATCCATGACTTCTCTTGCGTGTACATCAATAATTTTTGACATTGTAAAATATCCTCCTTCATTACAACATTAGTATAACAGTTTCCATTTGTAAATGGAAGTGTTTTCCCTTACTAACTTTACTTTCTATTAGTTTTTACTAACATTTCTAAAGAATCTACGATGATATCGGGTTTTATACCTAATCTTTCGATGTCTTCTACACCATGAACACCGGTTGTCACAAAGACTGTTTCCACTCCATTTTGCACACCTAAAAGAATATCGGTTTCTAAATTGTCACCAACTAAAACAACTTCCTCTTTTGTTTTATGTAAATATTCCAATGCTTCCTCTAAAATGGCAGCGTGTGGTTTTCCAATCTTTGGACTTTGCTGTTTTGTCGCATATTCAAACATAGCCACAACAGAACCATTACCAATGGAGAATCCATCCGGTTGTGCAAGCAATCGATCATCGTTAGTTCCAATCAATTTTGCACCGTTCAATAAATAGTGTAACCCTTTTGAGTACTTTTCATACGTGCCTCTTGTATCCAAGCCAACAAACACAAAGTCCACATCTTCTTCGGTGATTTTGAACCCTTGATCTAGCAAGGCTTCCTTTAATCCATCTTGACCAATATAATAGGCATTTCTTCCTTTATAATGCTCCTTTGCATAGATGGCAGCAGCCATAGAACTAGTAAAGAATTGATCTTCACGAATTCCTTCATACCCCATCTTCTCCATATGTTCTACATTTTGACGTTTCGTACGTTTCGCATTATTGGTTAAGAAATAAAATTCTTCGTTCTCTTGGATTAAATAATCCACAAAGCGCTTTGCACTTTCTATAATCTGTGTACCACGATACATGGTACCATCTAAATCTATTAAATATGTTTTCTTCATACTAACCCTACTTTCTTCTCTATAATAGTAAAGAACCACGCAGAAGAAAGCAAGTCTAACGTTTGTTCGTTTTCTTACTTTTACTACCAATCCACTCCATACTGATACAAATTAAGATAATTGGCCAATAGTCCTTTAAGCCTTCTAATAAATACGTATAAAACTGTGGATAATTGACATAAGGTTCCATTAATAACATCATGCTGCTTATCGAAAGCAATACCGCAAGTCTTTCTTTCATATCGTTTTTACCTTCCTTACAAGTAGTATAAGAAAAGATCCTTTATTTTTTTGTCACTTCATGAAAAAAAGCATCTGAATATTCAGATGCT
>SAMEA104404106__coassemble_2395_pt1 | contig 11927 bp, 5 predicted proteins | sample SAMEA104404106__metabat2_high_PE_075 | metagenome-assembled genome bin SAMEA104404106 (sample SAMEA104404106) | Balaenoptera acutorostrata
GGTAACACCCGTGACTGGACTTTCACCAGTAAGATATATGCCATGCCTGGCACACATAGAAAAAGGATTATTCCTTTCGAAATAATCCTTTTGAGTTATCTATGACAATGCGTATTAGTGAGCTCTTCTTCTTCTGAATGTAGCTACCATAATAGCACCAGCTGCCAATAATGATGTGAATAAGAATGCATAGTTTGTTGTATCTCCAGTTGGAGGAACAGGTGTTGCATCTTCATCATCTGTATTTGGTTTTTCTGGTTTTGTGTTGTCATCTGTACCTGGTTTGTCAGGGTTTTCTGGTTTCACTTCTGGATCAGGGTTTGGTTTTACTTCTGGTTTTTTCTCTAATCCTTCGATTGCAGCCAAGATATCCATTGCCATTTTGTCAACTTCTTCTTGTTTAGTGATATCTAAATCACGAACAACTGCATCAACTGCTTCTTGTACAGCAGAGAAATCTTTGTAATCACTTGGATTTAATTTTTCTGCTTCTTTGATAGCAGCATCAACTTTAGAGTAGTCAGCAGGTTTAACAACTAATGCGTTCATTGCAGCATTGAAGTTTTTAACTGCGCTATCTAATTTTTCTTGTTCGAAGTAAGGAAGTTTACCTTCTAATGATTTCACATAGTTATAGTGAGCTAAGAACAATTCATAAGATTTAGCAGTGTAGATATCTTTATTAGCGATAATTTCTTCTGCTCTTTCTAATGCTTTGTGTGCTTCTGTGTAATCAGCTAAACGGTATGCTAAGTTGTTGTAAGCATCTGCGATTGCATTACATGCAGCATCTACTTCTTCTTGAGTTGCAGCTTCATTAGCTAATACTTTCTTACCTTCAGCGATTGCATTTTCTAAAGTAGCGATTGATTCTTCAGAATATTTAGAAGCATCGTAGTCTTTAGCTAATACAACTAATTTTTCTAATGCTGTTTTGTCCACTGGACGAACAACTTCTTCGATTGGTTTGCTTGAAGCAAATACTTCAATTTCACCAACTGTTAAGTTTTGTTTAGATGGTAAGCTATCTTTGAAGTTAATAGCAATGTTTGTTACTTTCTTGCTAGCTCCATCATGTTTGATTGTAAATACATCTAATGGTCCAGCTAATGCGATAACATCAGAAGTAGTTCCATCTTCATAAGTGAAGACAGCTTCAAGATCTTTAATAACACCATTTCCAGTCATTGAAGAGTTAAATACAGATAAACGGTTCACATATTTAGCTTGTTTAAATGCCATATTTAATGTCAATGGAGTAGTGATGTTTTCTGGAAGTTTTCCATCAACCCAGTTACCTTCGTAATCCCATTTCAATTCGAATTCACGGTCTGTTGGTTTACCGTTGAATAATCCATGGTAATTTCCTTGTTGGATTAATTTGTTGATGTTTGTTCCATCATCTTCTGGGAAGTATTCATTTGTTACTGTTAAATCAAAGTCTTTTTCTTTCATCACACCTGTGTCATCTAATTTGTCAACACCGAATACTTCAATTTCAGAAATTGTTAACATGTTGTCAATTGGAGTTCCATCAGATTTGATAGCAGTTAAGAATGTAACATCGATTTGTTTTACTTTTTTACCGTATTCATATTTGAATCCGTAAACTTTTCTTTCATCAGAAATGATTGTTTCTTCTGATTCAGTACCATCTTCGTAGATTAATTTAGCTTTACAGCTTGTTAAGTAACCATTTGCTTTGTTAGCATTGTATACTTTAACGTTATTTACGAACATAGCATTTTTCAATTCCATGTGTAATGTTGTAGGTAATACAACTTGTTTTGTTGGAGCCCATTTGAATTCGAATTCACGAGCGCCATCACCTTTGTTACCATTGAATAATCCAGAATAGCTTTCTTGTTGGATTAATTTGTTTAAGTTAGATCCATCATCTGTAGGTAATTGTTCATTTGTTAATGTTAAGTTGAAGTCACTTTCAGATAATGATGTTTTTTCGACTGCTTTGTTACCAACTTTATTGAATGAGTGGTTTGGAGCAATCATCATACCGTCTGTTAAGTCCATAACGAAGTCAGGGTTATTAACGTCAACGATAGAGTTTAATGCGATATTGTCTTTTGCTACTAATGTAATTGTAGATAATACTAAGTCACCTGTTGGGTTACCTAATGTTTTAGCATGTCCCATATATAATGCATTATGGTTGATGTATTGAGTTCCATCAGGGTTTTTAATTACAGCTGTCATACCATCTGTGAATAAATCTGGATCGCAGTATTCAACACCAACATATCCTACTTTAGCAGGGTTGAAGTTGATGATTCCACCGAATGCAGAAATATTTGCAGCATTTTTAGCTACTAGAGAAACTGTGAATTGTTCACCTTTCTTAACTGTTGTAGCACTTGGTACCCAGTTGATTGATCCTAAGATCTTAGCATGATTATTTGAAGCTTCGTTTACACCGAATGCAGAGAATGTGTAATCCCAGATATCAGAGATACCATTGAAGTTTACGTCTACATAAGTGTTTTGGATTTCACCTACCCATTGAGGGTGAGCAGCATTTTTGTGTGCAGATGATTCTTTTAAGAATACTGATTTAAATGTATCTACACTTGGAGCGTCTGTACCTTGAGTTAATAAGTTACCAACGCGGAATGGTTTTTGTTTAGAACCGAAGTTCTTTTCTCCTTTGATTGCATAAGGTTTGATTTCACTTGCAGAGAAGAAGTTTCCTAATGTTTTCTTAGGAGTGAAACGGATGTAACGAGCACCGATGCATTCGTTGTCTTTTACTTTTGCAGGGTCGCTTAATTCGATGTGTTTCATTTCAGCACTACGTTTGAATGCAAAGTATTTTCTTCCTTTGTTATCTAATTTCGTACCATGATCTACCCAGTTTACACCGTCTAAACTTGTTTCAACATACATTTCTAATGGTGTACCGTTACCAGCATCATCACGTGGATAGAATTCAATATAGTCGAATAAGTGAGCATAACCATAATCAGCTGTTAAGTGTTTACCGATAGCTACAGATCCAGAGTGGAATCCACCATCTCCATCTTCGAAGAATTGGTTGAATGCACGTGTAGCATCGTGGTTACCATATAAGTCACCTGTCCAAGTGATTTTGTGAGGTTCTGGTGTATTTACGAATGGGTCATCAGCAGAAGTAGCGATTAATTCTTTACTCCATGCAGAATATCCATCAGCATTTACGGAACGGATGAAATATGAGTGAGTTGATAAGAATGTTAATTGAGTATGTGTAAATGTATTTAATTTAGCAGGAATAGAGTTGATTGTTCCTGATACTACTTTACCATTTTCAACTTTACCATCAACTAAGATTTCATATGAGTCAGCAGCTTCTACAGCATCCCAAGCTAATGTGATACTTGTAGGAGTTTTTGCTTCTTCAACACTTACGAAGTTTGTTGGAGTTTGTAAGTTTTTGTTTAATTCGTTTTTGTTTAATTTTCCATCATTTTCGAAACCATTAATGATTAATGTTTGTGCATTTGCTTGAGAATCTGTTTCTGCAAATTTAACTAATAATTTACCAGAAACTTTAACATCTTTTACTAATCCAGCAATGATTTTTTCTTCTGCTGAAGCAAATGTTTCGATTTCAGGAGTTGCATCATAGAATGATACGAAAGTTCCAGCTTTTGCAACGGCTTTATCAAAGTCTGCTTTGCTGTTTACTTTTACTTCTTTTAATGTAGCATTTCCGTTTTTAGCAACTAAAGAAGTTGGAGCTTTAGAAGCGTGAACGATGAATGTTGTTTCTTTATTTTGATCATAACCTTTATAAGAACCAGTTGCTTTGTTAGCAGTTAAAGTCGCAACATCACCTTTTACAGATGAAGTATATGTTGTAGAAACATGTGGACCATAGCTGATTTCGTTGATTGCACCATATTCTTTATCAGATTTGTCTTGTTTGTTTTCAATGTAAGTACCATTGTCTTCGATTGCAGTAAAGTCTGTATCTCCAGCTGGCCAGAATTCAACTAAGCGATTTGTTTTGTCAGCTAAGTAAGCAGAGTTATTTGCATTTACCATAGGAATGATAGATCCATTTTTAACGAATACTGGTAATTTCCAGATTGGAGCATCAAATCCGTTTAATACTTGACCACCACGGTATTGTTCACCTGTGAAGTAATCAACCCATACTTGATTTGCATCTGGTAAATAGATTCCATCACGAACGTCATGATCTTTGTCATCGTCACCATCAGTATCCTGATAGATTGGAGCGATTAACATATTTTCTCCCCACATGTATTGATATTTAGCAGCTGGACCATAAGCCATTGCTTCACCTGGGTATTCTAAGAACATTGCACGAACCATTGGTAAGCCTTTGTCATTGTTTCCTGTTTCTAAGTTAGAAGCAGCATATGCATTTGTGTATGCATAAGGCATTAACATAGATTTAATTTTTAAGTACATACGAGAAACACCAGTATATGGATCACCATGTGTAAATGGTTTTTTAGCATAGCTTCCCCAACCATCCATGTCTAACATTTGTGGAGCAAATGATTTCCATTGGTAGTCACGAGTTGCGATAACAGTGTTTCCACCCCAAATACCATCCATATCAGTACCAATGTTAGGGTTACCTGCTAGACCTTGACCGATGAATGTTGGAATGTGGAAACGAATGTAATCCCATTTACCACCAACTTGGTCACCTGTCCATACAGAGTTGAAACGTTGAGATCCTGCCCAACCATCTAAAGAGATGATATTTGGACGAGTGTGATCACGACCGTCTTTATAATCGATTGTAGTTACGATATCGTAAGCTTGTTTTACACCACTTAATTGGAATGAGTAACCTGGACCAACCCAAGCAACGTCAGTTTTTAAAGTAGTAACACCAGCGCGTACTTCGTTTTCGAAGTCACGTAATAAGTGCCAATAGCTATCTGGGTTTTTGTCTGGTACTAATTGACTTTGTGTCCATAAACCAGTCGCAACACCATGAGATTGTGCATAGTCAGCAAATACACGTAAGTTTTCAACGTTTGCAGCAACTGCAGCTAAACGATCTTTAGAACTTGAACCATCAGGGTTAACACCACCAGTTACGTTGAATCCGTTTTGTCCATAACCAGCACCATAACCATCGTTTGGTAAGAAGAATCCTAATGGCATATCATATTTAACATATTGATTTAATACACCTTGAGCTGAGAATTCTTGGCTATATTTAACTCCAGCAGGGATATTGTCTTTGAAGATTGTAGGTCCAGTACCATTTAATGTTTCAGCTGTTTCACCAGGTTCAACAACAGTACCAGTTCCTCCACGTTCATAAGTGATTTCACCTTGTTCGCTGTGAGGTTTGTTACCTTTGATTTCCCAACCATTACCGATTTTGTCATGAGACCATGCATCACGGTTGTATGCATTTAAATGTCCTAGATAGAATCCGTATTCAGGAAGTAATGCAGGGTTACCTGTAACTTTGAAGTAACCATTTAATAATTCTTGTACAACGCTTCTTCCATCTGTTTTATCAGATACGAAATAGTAAGCATCGAATTCACTTTCTTCATGAGTTGTAGAAACTGTGTTTTCTTCTGTATTTCCGAAGTCATAGTTTCCATCCATGTAAGTGTTTCTTAAAACACCGTAACCATTTGTAGTGTAATAGAATGGGCTAGGACTTGAAACTTGTCCATCATTCCATCCACTTTCGTTAGCGATGTTGATTTTGTTTCCAGTGTGGATAAAACGACCGTTTTGAGTACCTCCACCAAAGAACTGTTCTCCACCTTCAGTATTTTTAACTAAAGTTTGTACAGTTTTTGAACTGATTGCTAGTGGAGCTTTTTCTTGCATAACGACTTTGTCGTTTGCTTTGATACTCATCTTAGCGTCTTTATCGAAACAAACAGTTACGTTTCCAGCTTTGATTTCATAACCACCATTTGCAGTAGTTACTGCAGCAGCTGGGTGAGCGTATTTGTCTGAGCTATCTGGATATTGTTGGATTTTAGCAGTGTTTGGATAACCTTTGCGTACTTTTGCATAGTTACTGAATTCACCACTTGGATCGACATTATAACGGAAGATGTTGTCATCTAAGAATGTTAATTTTGCTTGTGTTTTATCAGCAAATGTAACCCAAACGATGTGTTTGTCTTTAGAATCAACTTCTACAGATGTAATGCCTGAAATTGCGCGAGTGTTAGCTTGTTCTTTAGCAGCTACTGGATAGTTACTTACTAATCCCATTGCCATGAACAAACTTAACCCAATAGAGATTAACTTTCTAAACATTATGTATTCTCCTTTCTTTACGTTCATAATGATAAAAATACATACAATATTTCCTTTTCTATCCTCTATCTCCTCCTTACCCCTAAATTAGAAGTATTGATGATTACCTGTAACCAGTTGAAGCGCTTTCATATGTATCCAAAAAAAAAGCGCATTGTATCCGTACGTTTTTGAATCTCTTATTCAATTGTAATCATTTCCCTAAATACTTCCCTTTGTGTATTAACATCATAATAAATAATTTTTATTCTGTATTTGCTCTTTTTAATTAATAGTTTGCACTTTTTAAAAATCTAGTTAATTTATAATCTACACTTTTAAAACGCTTCCATTTTTTTCATTTATGTTGCGAATGTCTTATATTTCACATTTATATTAAAGTTAACTATAGAAAATTAAAAAGAGCATTACGCTCTTTTCATTCTGATTACTTTTCTTGTTTTAATACCGTTATATTTACACGAATAAAATTCGATTTTTTCGATGTAAACTTTCTTACTAGCTTACATGTATATTTACTGACACCCTGTAGTTCAACATTGATTTCTTTTGGCACATAGCCTAGTTTTAATCCGTCCGTCGTGTCTATCCTAATCGCATTTGCATCATAGCTATTCTCTTTTTCATACACCATGACTAGATCATCACTTACGTTGCATTCCTGACGAATCCGTTGGTAATCACAGTATTGTGTACCATTCAATTCAAATAGATAACAGCCATACTTTTTCAATGTTTTAACAAACAGATCATCTTTAAAATGATCATTTAAGAATATCTTGTCGCATAAATATTCCATATTATCTTTTATGGCACGGAAATTCTTTTTCGTGAATTTTATTTCTTTTTTTGAAAGTAATCGAACACAGTCATATAGGTACCAAGATAATCTTTCATCATACTCATAGGATTTATCATGCTTGTATAACTGGATTCCAAGCTGATTGATATGATGATACAAATCAACATATCCTTTCTTCACAAGATAGCATAGCACGTTACTTTGTATCCCCTCCATATATGGAGAATCAAAGAAGCAGAAACGAATCACCTCATCATCCTCAAATAGCTTTGCGAATAATTCAATCTGTTCCCTCATGAAATAAGTAGAAGGAATAAAGATAACCTCATCCATCATAGCCACATTGTCTTGAAACAGATTGGGCTGTTTTAACAACGCCAACCAAAAAGCCATTAGTTTATCTGCATCAATCGGTATTTCACGCTTGATGAAATCTAGCAATTCTTTCTCTTCCTTTATCTTGTAACCCCATGTGTTTAAGAAATCCATAAATGCTGGTTGTTCAAAAAGCATGTGAATCGTTTTCGGTTTTCTTTTCTTTTGGAGGGATATTGCTTCAGCTCTAGATATTTCATATTTCTTTGCATCAAACATATAGCGACTCATAACATAATCAATGATTTCTTCATCTGTATACTGTGCATACGTATTTTCATCTAGTGATAGACAATGATGTAACTCCGCTCTAGTCAAAGCATAATACTTATGTTCTTTGCATAGCACAAGTGGTTGTGAGTATTGTAAATCGATATCGTTTTGATATCGTTTGTTTCGTTTATATAGCGTATCAAAATCATAATCATAACCAAAGTAATCGTAGTTCATATCACCATAATCATGATACTTAACATAAAGTTCTACCGAAGGATCCGTACTTGAACAATACGTCATTTTATATGCAAAAAAGGAAATCGTTGGATAACGATCCATAACTTTATACAACCAATTCTGAAATGAAAAATCCACATCCTCTGCATTTTTATGAAGCCAATGAAAGAATAAAAATTCTTGTTGGCATTCTACATTATTTTTCTGTCCAATTTCATAAAGCATTAAATTCGCTCTTAATTCATCATAAAGTGCTTTTCTTTGATCTGCATCGATGTAATCCATACGTATTTGAAAGTCAATGGAGTATTCCGACATAACCATTCCCTCTTTCTTTTGTATACTTTATTATACAGTAAAAAAAAGCAACATCTCCGAAGAAATGCTACTTTTTAAATTTAAAGGCAACCATGATTTCTTGTACAATATGTTTTCCATTCTTAAAGATTCCTCTAAAGAATCGATAAATTAGATAGAATGGAAGTAAATACTTGTGGTTATAAATATATTCTCGTTTTTTATTTCCCATATAATAATATTTATCTGGAATTAAACGACGTTTGATATAGCTCCATTTCGCTTTTTCTGCAGATTCAATCCCTTGCTTATGAATTTGATTTTCAATAAAGCTACTCTCTTTTCCATACGTTCCTGCCTGTACGATATAAAATAACATTTTTTGTAACTCTAGTGGCAAAGAATCCATTTGAAAATCTTCAAAGTGTTCAAATAAATAGGTTGTTAATGTACGAAGATTTTTTTCATATTCTACTAAACCAAGATAGTCTAATCGTTTATGTAAATCATCCCAATCAATGATATCTGCATATTGTTTTAAGATGACATACGTATCGAAAATCACTTTAACACCAGTTCCTGAGTTTACATAGTGTTTGTAACTATGTACTAGAAAGTAAAGATAAAAATCTTCTGGTGTAAACATATATTCATAAGAATCCGGTGAAACTCGTAATAATTGATCTTTGATATTTTTATAATATTCCATTAAACGATCCGTTTTCCCATGTCCAAATAAATCAAATCCTGAGATGAATAACGCCATATGCATCTCAAAGTTTAAGACTGGTTTTTTATGATACGTATCATGATTGGATATTTGGTATTCATCTACCTCATATCCATTTTTTACAAAATAATCATGAATAACTTCTTCATATTGATCATCAAATAGAATATCATTATCCGACATCTGTCTCATACCTGGTTTTGGGTAATACTCTTTAATATACACACCCTTTAATGACATGTACCAAATCTTTTGTTCATTCATAAATGTGAATAAATTTTTTCGTTCTACATCTAATAGAACATTTTTTAACAATGCCTTATCTTTGTCTTCTTTCCACTTTTTCATGATTGATAAATCAAGCTGTAGTGGTTCTAAGGCAAAATAAAGAAGTGCTGTTACATTGTGAAAATGAGCAATACGATAAACTTCTGAAAGATTCATCTGTAAAACGCGTTGTTTATCTGGTGTTTTCTCTTTCACACTGCAACAAGCTAAGTAAAGCATATCATAGACAGCTTGGTGTAGGGCTTTACCCTCTTGAAAATCCATCATTTTATTTCCTCATTTCCTTGTTCGTCAAATGTTATGATGCGATCACAAATAGATAATGCACGTGCACGATGGGTAATAATCAACACTGTTTTATCAGTCATAGAACGCAAGTTTTCTAAAACCTGTTGTTCCGTTTGATCATCTAGTGCACTCGTACTTTCATCTAAAAATAAAATTGGACAATCCGCATAGATTGCACGTGCAATCGCAATACGTTGCATCTGTCCTTCAGACAACCCAAGACCTCGTTCTCCAAGTTGGGTATCCACTCCATCTTCTAAAGCATTGACAAAACTATCTGCACACGCAATTGTCAGTGCATTTTGAATACGTTGATCATTGTATTGATCTTTTTGATCTGCAAAGGCAATGATGCTTCGAATCGTTCCACTCATCAAGTAATTTCCTTGTGGAACATAGGCAAATAGCCGTTGATAATCCTGGATGGAATATGGTTTTTGTTCTTGATCATAAAGTGCACAAGTTCCCTGTTGTGGTTGGTACAAACCTAACATCATTTTTAATACGGTGCTTTTTCCACAACCAGAATGTCCAGTAAATGCCACATATTCCTTTTTCTTGATACAGAATGAATAGTCTTGTAAAACATTGGTATCCTCGTTTGGATAAGAAAAGTTTACATTCTGTAATTGAATTGAAGAGAATGCTTGTTCATAAAACTCTTGTACCTGCTTTTTATTCAACATAGTATTTGATGAATATCCTTGTAACCCTTCTGCTTCCATCAAACGCTCTGCACTTGATACCATCGCATAGAATCTTGGGATAAAACTTGTGATATTCGCCATCGGAGATTGTACTTGTCCAATTAATTGAACAATCGCCATCAAGGTACCATAGCTCATCGTACCTTTTAAAATACCATGGGTACAATAGAAGATACCACAAAGATAGATGCCATTCATCACAATGCTAAATCCTGTGTTACAGAAATTGGAGAAGTTGTTTTTCTTCATGCGTGCTTTTCGATGTTCTTTCATTGCCTGATCAACATCATCAACAACTTCTTTGTTCATCGCAAATGTTTTCACAATTGCCATACTACCTAAATAATCTTGTAACAGAACGCGTAAGTCCCCATCTTTTTCTTGTACTCGTTTGTGATAGGTTTTCATCTGTCTACGGAATCCATAAGAAAAGACAACTAAAAGCAATCCTCCAGGTACAATCAAATAGCCAAACTTTGGTTCTAAGTATAAAATCGCAACTCCTGCCGCAACAAGTTTTACCACCATTCCCGCAAGATTTGGAAAGATTTGTGTCATTGCATTTCCAACAACAACGGTATCGGATGTTAGTTTATTCATCCAAATAGCAGAGTGCACACTTGATACCTGTCCAAAGTCTTTTGAAAATAAAGTGGAGAATAGGCGTTCTTTAAAGGCATTTTCTAAGTCCGATGAGCATCGTTCCATAACATAACGTTCCACAGCGCGCAATGCTAGTTGTGCCATGATAATACCTAATACACGAGTTACCTCCATATAAAAAAGTGTCGATTTACTAGCTACCGCTGCATTGATTAAATCTTTTAACTCCAATGCAAAGCGAACGCTTAAAAGTCCTAATGCCACTTGAATCACTAGTAATAGTACGATATAAAACTTTTTCTTTCCTGCAATTTTATAAATAAAAGATAACGCATTCTTATCAATTTTATGCATGTTGTTTTCCTCGTATTATACGCTTGATGATTGCTTTAACACGTACATAATAAGAACGGAATTTAAAGTACGTTAATCGCAATGGTGTCGTTTTCACTAGACGATTTACATAGCGTAAGTACTCGGGATCATCCATCAAGATTACTTGATCTCCTTTGTAGATTTTTGTAACAACACCAAAGACGTTCTCTTTTGGTACGCGCTCATAAGTTAAGCAGTTGTCACCGCGTGTATAATAATACTTCTCATCTATCTTAATGAGTCTATGAATGACATATGTATTCTTTTTTAAATAATAAATTGGCATATCGTAAAGCTTCAATTCCTCTTTTAAAGGTTCAATTAAGACTTGTGTCTTCCCTTCATAAAGAAGAGGGTTCATACTGACCCCTCTTGTATTTACTATAATTGAATGTCCACTACGCACCTGCTCGGCAACCGTAGTTTTATTCATCGATAAAACCTGCTTCCTTAAGCTTCAAAATGATTTGATGTACATCATTTTGAATCACATCTTTTGGTGCATCATATGCTTTGACCATCGCATCCACGATTGCTTCTTCTGTTGTATCTTCTAAAAGCTTTGTAAGAATGAAGTTGGATGTTTGGTTATTGCGTACTAATCCATTGAATGATGCAGTTGCATCACCTGTGGCAACCATCATATATTCTCCACCCGTTTGATGTAATACAAATCCGTCTTTTAATTTCATGTTGCTTACCTCTTTACTTAATCCAAAGGAATGATTGGTAA
>SAMEA104404106__coassemble_2507_pt1 | contig 11474 bp, 13 predicted proteins | sample SAMEA104404106__metabat2_high_PE_075 | metagenome-assembled genome bin SAMEA104404106 (sample SAMEA104404106) | Balaenoptera acutorostrata
AGTTTTGGATATATTTATGATTATAATATTATTAATGAACTGTCGAAGTCCCGGTAAAACCAAATATTCCAAATGTCTACCAAATATTCCAAAACGGTTTTACAGAATACCAATCAAAGCTATAATAAAGGTGTAAAGAAAAACAAACAAAAGAGAGCGGTGAGAAGATGGGATGTTATAAATAGTTGATAGAGGAAATGCTGATCATGAAGGATGCGTGAAAAGGTGTCTTGTAGAGGTGCTTCATCCAAATGAAAGTAAAGGAATTTATCGACGTTCTCGAAAATACGGTGATGATCATCGGAAGTTAAAGCCTGAAGAAGAACTGGTGACAGCAGACAAGGTATCAGGAAAGGAATACAGTGATGTTTCCACTTGTAGGGATACAAAGAACTCATACAGTATTGTCTCATTAAGATATAGATTTCAAAGGAAACAAATTTATATACATCGGCGATCATAATAAGAAGATCGCTCGTAATCGAAAGAAAGCGATAAGATGAAAATAGTAGAGAAACATAGGCAAAGATGAAGTAGATCGGTGAAAATCTGCTAATTGGTACAATGGAAATACAAAGACCTATGTGGACGTAATGAAACAGATACGTAACAAGATTTCTGATGATGTATTGCAAATTGGTAGCAACTGTCAAGAAAAAGGGTTCAAATCGAATGCAAAGACGTAAAAAGAAATCGTGTGATAAAAATACAATTAAATAAACGAAGCCTTCTATTCAAAAGTATTGAAATAGAGGGCTTTTTTTTGGTTGAGGTAAAGGTTCTTGGAAACAATCATGGATAGGATAAAAAATGTGTAGGATCATTTTATCTAGAAACTAGAAAAAAGCACCACAAAAGGTTTAGTAAATAGGTGATTTTTGCTATAATAGTAAATACTGGAGGGATCCTATGTCTAATTTATTTCATAAAGATCGATTTAATCAAATATTAAAAGAAAATGGAGTTGTTCTGAGTGCAAAACAGGAAGAACAATTCGAAACATACGCAAAGATGCTTGTTGAATGGAATGAAAAGATGAATTTAACAGCGATTACGGATATCGATGAAATCTATGAAAAACATTTTCTAGATTCGATTTTACCTTCTTTTGATGTAACATTAGAAGGAACTTTTTGTGATGTTGGTGCAGGAGCAGGGTTTCCTAGCATCCCATTAAAAATTGTGTATCCAGAACTACAGGTTACGATTGTAGAAACGTTAGGAAAACGTGTGACGTTTTTACAAGCGCTATGCCATGAACTAGGCTTAGAAGGTGTTCAGTGCATTCATGCAAGAGCGGAGGATTATGCAAAGGATCATCGTGAATCGTTTGATATCGTCAGTGCTCGTGCGGTTGCCAATCTGCCAATGCTTGCGGAATTATGTATTCCATTAGTAAAGGTTGGAGGCATCTTTTTGGCGTTAAAAGGAGCCAATGCCCTAGAGGAATTACAACGTGCTGAAAAGGGAATCCAGTTGCTTGGATGTCAAGAAAAGCAACGTGATGAAAAACATTTGTCCGATGGTTCAACACGTATTAACTTTGTGTTTACGAAAGTAAAGAACACACCAAAGAAATATCCTAGAGCGTTTGCGCAAATTAAAAAGAATCCCCTTTAAGGAGGAAGAATATGAAACAAACAGAGATGATTGCTATTGATTTAGTGGAACCAAACCCTTATCAGCCGCGCATCGAATTTGATCAGGATGCCTTAATGGATCTTGCACAATCCATTCGTGAAAATGGGCTGATTCAACCAATTACCGTACGAGAAAATAATGGGAAATTTCAGATTATCGCAGGAGAGAGAAGATTTCGCGCGCTATGTTTAAATGGTGCAGTGGAAGTTCCTGTCAATATCATGGATGCCAATGAAGTGCAGATGGCAGAACTTGCTTTGGTAGAAAACATTCAACGTGAAAACTTGAGTGCGATTGAGGAAGCAAAATCCTATATTGAAATTATGAAGTATACTGGGTTAAGCCAATCCGCTTTGGCCTTGCGAATTGGGAAATCGCAAAGTTCTATAGCAAATAAAATTCGTTTATTAAATTTAGGGAAAGAAGTCCAAGATGCGGTTAATATGCATCGTATCAGTGAACGTCATGCACGTGCAATGATTGGTCTAGATGAGAAAAAACAAGAAGAAGTATTAAAGAAAATAGAGAAAAAAGGCTTAACGGTTGCACAAACAGAAAAACTGTTAAAAGAGATCGAACAAGGGCCTAAACCAAAGAAAAAAGTATTTTTAAAGGGCATCAGCAAGAATGTGAAGATCGCAATCAATACGATTCATCAAGCCGTCAGCATGGTAAATCGTGCGGGCTGTGATGCTGTGATGCAAGAAGAGGAGTGCGAAAACGAAGTAATCGTAACAATCCGCATACCAAAATAGAAAGGTCTGGTTACATATGGGAAAAATTATTGCTATATCCAATCAAAAAGGTGGCGTAGGAAAGACAACAACGTCTATTAACTTAGCTGCTGGATTAGGGTATCTTGGGAATAAAGTATTATTAGTTGATTTTGATCCACAGGGTAACGCAACACAGGGTGTTGGTGCTGAAGTGGGAGAAGATAAATTATCTGTTTATAACTTATTGATGGAAGATTATGAAGTTGTTGATATTCGTAAAAAATTAACAACACCTCCAATCGATATCGTACCTGCAAATATTTCATTGGCTGGTGCGGATTTACAGATGGCTCGTTTTGAAGTCGGAAAAGAAGAATTATTAAAAAAGAAATTGGATAAGATCAAAGATGATTACGATTTTGTCATCATCGACTGTCCACCTTCTTTAGGGTTGTTGAATACCAATGCCTTGACTGCAGCGGATTCTGTAATCATCCCAGTACAATGTGAATACTACGCATTGGAGGGAGTAACACAGTTGTTGTTGACCATTCGTTTGGTTCAGCAGTTATTCAATAAAGACTTAATGATTGAAGGTGTTGTCTTAACGATGTATGATGCGCGTACAAAATTAAGCGTTGAGGTGCAACAAGAAGTTCGTCAACACTTTAAGGATCGTGTATATCGTACTTACATTCCTAGAAATGTAAAATTATCCGAAGCACCATCAAGAGGAAAATCCATCTTTGAATACGATGTGCGTTGTGAAGGCGCAAAAGCCTATGCAGGATTATCCAATGAAGTTGTAAAGAGAAATAAGAAAGCGAAAGCTAGATAGGAGGAATGGCGATGGCAAAAAAAGATAGTGGTGCCAGATTAGGAAAAGGCCTATCAGCGATTTTCGGTGAGGATGTCAGCAATGTTTTAGAAGACATTCAACAAGGAAAGACAGACTCTCATCAAGAACATAAATTTGAAGTACCAGTGAATGAAGTGAAACCAAACCCTTATCAACCAAGAAAGAAATTCGACGATGATAAGATTCATGAGTTAGCGGATTCCATTAAATTACATGGTGTATTTACACCAATCTTAGTCAAAAAAGCAGTCAAAGGTTATGAATTAATTGCCGGAGAACGTCGCTTACGTGCAAGTAAACTTGCGGGATTAAAAACGATTCCAGCGATTTTGATGGACTTTGATGATCAGCAGATGATGGAAATTGCGTTGCTTGAAAACATTCAACGTGAAGATTTAAATGCGATTGAAGAAGCGCAAGGTTATGAAAAACTGATCAAAAAATTAGGATATAAACAAGAAGAGTTGGCTCGTCGTATCGGGAAATCAAGAGAACATGTGGCAAACTTATTGCGTTTATTAAAATTGCCAGAAGCAGTTCAACAACATGTCATCAACAATGAATTAAGCATGGGTCATGTTCGTGCATTGCTTGCGTTAAAGGATGAAAGCTTAATGGAAGATGTTGCCCAACAAGCCATTGCGCAACACCTATCCGTACGTGCAGTGGAAGCATTGGTCAAATCCATCAATGAACCAAAGGAAAAGAAACCTGCAAAACAACGTGATGTGAATTTAGATTACGTTCAACAGCGTTTACAGAGCCGCTTTGCGACGAAAGTAAAAGTTGATGATAAACAGATTGTCATTAAATATAGTGGCACAGAAGACTTAAATCGCCTGTTAGAAATGATTGGTGGATTAGAAGAAGAAATGTAAAAAGGAGCACTTTGAAGTGCTCCCTTTATTTTAGGTTGTGTAAAATTTCTTTACGCATATAGTAGATGGTTTCATCTAAGCCGTGTTCATTTAAATACTCTAATAAATGTTGTGTCAACGCCTTTGTCTTTGGATGCATCAAAACATTATCATATCCATTCATAAAATACTCCAATGCGCTACCATCGGTATACGCATCTTTTTTATAATTCATGGATGCCGCGATGCGATCACAGACCATCTCCACCACATAGTTAACGGGCATTTCTAAGGCCTGAATGGGTTCTCCTGGCTTTGTTCCATTGTCTAACCAATATTCCCAATGGTGCTTGTTTCGTCCCTTATGATGCAACCAGCCCAAAGAATATCCCTTGACTTCTTTTTCCTGATTGATCGGACTGCGGAATCCTTGGTAATACTTTACGCCAGAGAAGAATTCAATGGGGGAGTATTTGGATAAATCATGGAGGATTCCCTGCTTGTATAGATGACAACGAAAGCATAATGTTGTAACCAAACGTTTATGATGATTGATGGTAGAAAGGTGACCAAAAAAACGATTCATATAGTTTCCTTCTTTCTTCTTGCTTATTTTATCATAAACGAAATTATAAAAAAAGCACGTGCGTGCTTTAATTATTTTTCTTTTTATGTTGGGATAACCATGCTTGGAATGGCACGGATAATACGATTACAATAATCACAATTGGTAAGATATAATTCCATGGTTGTGAGAATTTTTCGATATATCCTTGGAAGAAGATCACCAATACGATGATTGGTAATACATAGGATACATAACGACGAATCCACAATGGGAATTTTAAACCTTTACCAGTATTTGCTTCACCAATGAAGTTTTTCCAACCCCATCCATAACGATAGGTACAGAATAATAAGTACAATAAAGAACCAAGTGGTAATAAGTTACTAGATACGATGAAGTCTTCTAAATCTTGAATGGTTGTACCATCTCCTAATGGAGCGATGAAGGATAATTTGTTGAATCCTAAGGCACAAGGCAAGGCAAGGATTAACAAGCCAAAGAAGTTTACCCATACGGCTTTCTTTCTAGACCATCCACTATCCATTGCGAAGGCAACGATGTTTTCGAATACCGCAATGATGGTTGTCAATGCCGCAAAGGACATAAACAAGAAGAATAAGGATCCCCAGATTTGTCCACCAGCCATTTCGTTAAAGACATTTGGTAAGGTAACAAAGACTAAACCAGGCCCACTACCTGCATCAACATTGAAGGCAAAGCAAGCAGGGAAAATAATTAAACCAGCGATGAAGGCAACGAGCGTATCAAGAATACACACGTTGATGCTTTCACCAAGTAAAGAACGATCTTTTCCAATGTAGCTACCGAAGATGGCTAAGGCACCAATTCCTAAGCTTAGTGTAAAGAATGCCTGGCTCATGGCCGCGAAGATGGCATCCCATAAACCATTATCAATCATTTTCCCAAAGTCAGGAACTAAGTAGAATTCTAATCCGTCCATGGCATTTGGTAAGGTAACTGCACGAACAACTAATAAGACCATGATCACAAGTAAACTTGACATCATGTATTTGGAAATTTTTTCAACTCCATTTTGTAACCCACGGCTACAAACTAGAAAACCAATGATGGTGATGATGACCATCCACAATACGTTTTGTACAGGATCGGCTAACATATTACCAAATTCCTGTCCAACCCCTTCTGCACTCAGACCATTGAACGTACCGGAGGCCATTTTTAAACAGTAGTTTAACATCCATCCTCCAACCGTTGTATAGAACATCATCAGCAAGTAGTTACCGCCGATGCACACATACTTCATGACGTGCCATTTTGTTCCCTTTGGCTCTAAAATGTTGAATGATTTTGCCGCTGATTTCATAGAAGCACGACCAACGGAGAATTCCATAACCATAATTGGAAGTCCTAAAATCATCAAGAATAATAAATACAACAATACGAAGGCAGCTCCACCATAACGCCCTGTGATATAAGGAAAGCGCCATACGTTCCCTAAACCGATTGCACATCCTGCAGAGATTAAAATAAATCCAATGCGGGATGAGAATTTCTCTCTATTTTTCATATTTTCACACCCTTTTGACACAATTTTATATGGAATGTAATAAAATGTCAACGCTTTCTTTTACTTTCATTTATTTTCAAAAGAAAGTTGAAAAGAAAAATGTTTTAATGTTGGAATGAATATGAAAATCGTTCTTAAAAAATGGGGTGTAACGTGGTATACTATACGCAGAAAAAGAGGTGTTTATAAATGGAAATGCATAGAAATTCACGCTGCTGGTGCGGTAGTGGAAAGAAGTATAAACAATGTCATGAAAAATTTGATGAAAAAATTAGAGAATTAGCACGTAATGGAGAAATTGTACCAGATCGTTATTTAATTAAAAGCGATAAAGATATTATCGGTATTAAGAAAAGTAGCGCAATCAATACGGGTGTTTTAGATCATGTCGCAAAACATATCAAAGCTGGTATGAGTACCGGAGATATCGACCGTTTAGTGTATGATTATACGGTTTCTCATGGAGCAATTCCAGCACCATTAAACTATGAAGGATTCCCAAAAAGCGTATGTACATCCATCAATGATGAAGTATGCCACGGAATTCCAGATGATAATATTATCTTAAAAGATGGGGATATTATTAACGTGGATGTTTCTACAATTTATCATGGATATTTCTCAGATGCATCTCGTATGTTTATGATTGGAAATGTCAGTGATGAAGCAAGACGTTTAGTAGAAGTAACAAAAGAATGCTTAGAAGTGGGTATCAAAGCAGTAAAACCTTGGGGTCATGTTGGTGATATTGGAGCTGCGATTTATGAATATGCAACAAGCAAAGGATATAGCGTGGTTGTGGATTTCGCAGGTCATGGTGTTGGTAAAGAATTCCATGAAGATCCAATGATCTCTCACGTTGGTCGTAAAGGAAAAGGAATGGTGCTTGCACCAGGTATGGTCTTTACCATTGAACCAATGATCAATGAAGGTGATTACCACTTATATATTGATGAAGACAACGGATGGACTGCCTATACAGAAGATGGAAAACTTTCTGCACAGTGGGAACATTCTCTATTAGTAACCGAACATGGTGTTGAGATTTTAACATACTAGTCGCAAAGGAGATTACAAGATGAAAGTCGTATTACAACGCGTCCAACATGCTTCTGTGACCATCGATGGAAAGGTCCATGGAAGCATTCAACAAGGATTTTTAGCATTGGTTGGTATTACGCACGATGATACGAAAGACATCGTTAAGAAAGTAGCCAAAAAATGCGCAGAATTACGCGTTTTCGAGGATGAAAACGGAAAGATGAACAAAGGATTACAGGATATTGGTGGCGATATTCTTTCAATTTCGCAGTTTACGCTTTATGCAGACTGTAAACGTGGAAGACGTCCAGGCTTTGAAAAAGCAGCCAAACCAGATCTAGCAAATCCGCTGTATGAATATTTTAATGAAGAATTACGTTCTTATGGCTTACAAGTACCGACAGGTATCTTTGGTGCTGATATGAAAGTAGAACTTTTAAACGATGGTCCGGTGACCATCCTATTAGATAGTAATGAATTATAGGAGATCATAAATGGGAACAGTAGTATACGGAAGTGAAATCGCTAAGAAGATCAAAGCTGAAATGAGTGCACAAATCCAAGAATGGAAAAAAGAACAAAGACGCTTGCCTAAATTAACCGTGGTATTAGTTGGACACAATCCAGCAAGTATGTCCTATGTTCGTGGAAAAGAAAAAGCATGCATTGAAATCGGTATGGAAAATAATATCGTGACATTGCCTGAAACCGTAACGCAACAAGAAGTGTTACAAGTGATTCAAGATTTGAATCAAGATCCTGGTGTAGATGGTATTCTAGTTCAATTGCCATTGCCAGAACAGATTGATGAACATGCGATTTTGCATGCCATTGATCCAGCAAAAGATGTGGATGGCTTTCATCCATACAACCTAGGAATGACGGTCTTAGATGAGAATTCCTTTGTTTCTTGTACACCAAAAGGAATCATTCGCATTTTGGATGAAATTGGGATGCAAGATTTAAGCGGAAAACATGCCGTTGTGATTGGGCGAAGCAACATCGTTGGAAAACCCGTTTCACAACTCTTATTAAAACGCAATGCAACCGTGACGGTTTGTCACTCAAAAACACCAAATATTGAACAGTTTACATCCATGGCCGATGTATTGGTTGTATCGGTTGGAAAAGCTCGTTTGGTGAATCGTAACTGGGTAAAAGAAGGTGCGGTTGTCATTGATGTTGGAATTAACCGCGATGAAAACAACAAACTGTGTGGAGATGTGGACTTTGACGATGTCATCGACAAGGTAAGCTACATTACACCGGTTCCTAAGGGTGTAGGACCAATGACCATCACCATGTTGATTGAGAATACGTTACAGTCTTATCGTCAACGAGAAGGCATTTAACAAGCAGTTACATACAGGAGGTTTACAATGATCAAACAGGAATATGATTTAAATGATATTGTGGAAATGAAAAAAGAACATCCTTGTCATAAATCGAAATATTGGAAAATCATCCGTATGGGTGCGGATATTCGTATTAAATGCCTAGGATGTGGAACAAGCGTCTTATTTCCACGTACCGAATTTGAAAAGAAATTAAAACGTATAATCGAACACGCAAATCAAGAAGAACAAGAGTAAAAAAGATTGCAAATGTAATCTTTTTTCTTGTTTAAATATAGGAAATAATATACAATTACTTGGGCTAAAAGCTAGTATAAAAATTATGAGAGGAAGGATAAAATGGCATTAACAGCAGGAATTGTTGGATTACCAAACGTTGGGAAATCCACATTATTTAACGCAATTACCAAATCACAGGTAGAAGCTGCAAACTACCCATTTGCGACGATTCAGCCAAACGTTGGAGTTGTCGAAGTGCCTGATCATAGAATTGATCGTTTAGCGGAATTATTCCACACGAAAAAATCAATTTACACAACATTTGAATTTACAGATATCGCAGGTCTTGTAAAAGGTGCAAGTAAAGGAGAAGGGCTTGGAAACCAATTCTTAAGCAACATCCGTTTAACCGATGCGATTTGTCATGTTGTACGTTGCTTTGACGATGCAGACATCACACACGTAGAAGGAAGCGTGGATCCAATTCGTGATATTGAAATCATCAATCTTGAATTGGTCATGGCGGACTTACAGACTGTGGAAAACCGTTTAAGCAAAGTAGAACGTAAAGCTTTAACAAACAAAGACAAAGACGCAGTCGCAGAAGTAGAAGTACTAAAAAAACTACAAGCAGTTTTATCAGAAGGAAAACCAGCACGTAGTTTAGATCTTACTAAAGAAGAATTGTTCATCATCAAAGCATTCAGCTTATTGACTGTAAAACCGATGATTTACATCGCAAACATGTCAGAAGAAGAAATCGCAGATCCAGACAACAATCCTTACTACCAAAAAGTAAAAGCGTTGGCAGATAGCGAAAACAACCAGGTTGTTCCAATCTGTGCAAAAATTGAAGAAGAATTATCAAGTCTTGATAAAGAAGAAAAAGATATGTTCTTACAAGAATTAGGAATTCCAGAAAGTGGTTTGGATAAAGTTATCAAAACAGCTTATAAGATTCTTGATCTATGCACATTCTTAACAGCTGGTGAAGTTGAATGTCGTGCTTGGACATTCCATAAAGGAATGCTTGCTCCTCAATGTGCAGGTGTTATCCACACAGACTTTGAAAAAGGATTCATCCGTGCAGAATGTTATGCATTCGATGATATCGATCAATTAGAAAGTGAACAAGCCGTAAAAGAAGCTGGTAAACTTCGCTTAGAAGGAAAAGAATACGTCGTACAAGATGGAGATGTATTACACTTCCGCTTTAACGTATAAAAATAAAAGAAGATCGCGATGATCTTCTTTTTTATTTCTGTATAAATGCAAGCAAGGAATCATAGAGGTTTTCTGCATCGTGATATCCTTGTTGATAAAGGGCTTGAAGTTTTTCTTCGTTTTTTTCAAGACGACTGATGGTAACAGGCGTACTTGGGCGAATGATGAAGACTTCGCCTTTTTTTTCTAAGTCCGCAAGGTCCTTTAAGGTACGGTTGTAAACGATATGACGTGTTTCTAATGCGTGAATAAATTTTGGATATTGTTTATAGACAACACGCAAGATTGGTAATAAGTTGTTTTTTCCTTTTCGATATTCCGCACACTGTGTCAAGACAACGATGTTTTTATCATAGCCCATCTTACGGAATTGATGGATGGGGATACTATCGCATACACCACCATCTAAGAGTTTTTTACCATCGATCTCAATGATGTTCGCTAACAAGGGTAAAGAGGCACTAGCGCGGACGTATTGCACATCATCCTTCATGGTAACACAACGATGATATTCGGCTTTCCCAGTTTCTAGATTGCTAGAGACCGCATAAAAAGGAATCGCTGCTTGATAAAATGTTTGATAATCATAAGGATCCAACTTGTTTGGGATAAGATTATAGATGAAATCAGCGTTGAATAGATCACCCGTTTTAAATAAAGAGCGAACCCCTGCATAGCGTTTATCGTGGATGTAAGGAACGTTTACGCGATAAGCACGCCCACGTTGCTTGGAAACATAGCTGCATCCATGACAGGCACCAGCACTCACACCAATGACACCATCTGTATAAATATCATGATCCATTAGAAAGTCTAAGACACCAGCAGTATAAACACCACGCATACCTCCACCTTCTAAGACTAAACCTAATCTGCTCATAGTTTCACTTCCTTTTAGACCTTTATTATAGCACATGTTAAATCAAGAGATGAAAAAAAATAAACAACGTAAGAAATCGGAAAAGTTGAAAGCGGTTTACATTTGTTGTAAATTAAATTGTCAAAGATGAAGATTAGTGATAATATATAATATATATATTTGAGAAAGGAGAAGTACTATGAAATTAATTTTAGCCATTATGTCCAATGATGATAGCCCTGCAGTGTCTAGTGCATTGACAAAAGAAAATTATCAGGTTACTCGTTTGGCAACAACTGGAGGATTTTTAAGAGCTGGGAATACAACATTGATTGTCGGTACTGACGATGATAAAGTAGAACGTGCGATTGAAGTCATTGGTGAATATAGTAGAAGACGTACCGAAGTTGTACCAAGTACAGCATCTTATGATATCGGACGATATGCATCTTTCCCTGTTGAAGTACAGGTTGGAGGAGCAACTATTTTCGTAATTGATGTAGAAAAATTTATTAAATTATAATTGAGAAAAAGCATAGAAAAAGAAGAGAGAAATCTCTTCTTTTTTTTGGATCAATAGAAAAAT
>SAMEA104404106__coassemble_2508_pt1 | contig 11473 bp, 11 predicted proteins | sample SAMEA104404106__metabat2_high_PE_075 | metagenome-assembled genome bin SAMEA104404106 (sample SAMEA104404106) | Balaenoptera acutorostrata
TTATTTTTTATACTATCTAAACATATGTTTATAAATTCATAAAAAAAGATAGTAAGTATCCTTACCTACTATCTTATATTTTAGTCTTTAATTCCAACGAATTGTTTTCTTGATGATTTCTGTAAAACAGAAAGTAAAATAGGAACAACGATCCAAACACAAATTAAAGTGAGCATATTATAACCGAAGTTATACTGTACGGAGAAGATCCAAGATGTGATACTTCCAGCTGCATCTCCCTCTGGAAACCAGTAATAAACACCAGCCAACACATGACTTGCGAATTTAATAAACATCCCAAAGAAGGAACCTACATAAATATTGGAAAGCTTCAATTTTCCCAAATGAATTGGTGGAAAAGCAGATGCCAAGCCAACTCCAAGGACAGGAACGACATAGTCTAATAATGTTTGCATCGGTGTCACAATATAATTGCTTAATCCAAAGAACATTCCGACTACCCAACACAATACACCGGTAATCATACCATCTTTCCATCCTAGATGAAAACTTGCGACAAAAATCGCAATCACGGTTAATTCTAGTGTACCACCATTTGCCATATTTGGTAAAAACTCTGTACAATAGTTTAACACGACTCCCAATGCTGCATAAAATGCGATAAAAACAAATTCACTAGTTCTCTTATTCATAAAAAAAACACCTCCATGAGGCGTAAGTGAAACAAATCTAGACAACAAAAAAAATAGATCTGACTCCCTACGCTAGTACTAACTAGATCAGGTCATAAGGGATTATTCTTTCGAATATCTCAGCACAAGGCACCCCTGTCATGACTATATGTATTATACACTAAAATTTTCTGTTTACCAGTACAATTATATTCTTTTTATATCTTGCTTATATCTATATAATGTTAAGATTGCATTAAGAAACAAACAAGAATGTTGATTATAATCGTATTTATTTTATAATGAAGATGTAATCAATGATCACATTTATGTAATATATACTTCTTCCCAAACACACTATATTTACTTATGTAGAATCTCATTGATTACATTTCAGGAAAAGTGTTATCCAATTGTGATTAGAAACATCATCCCCCACAATTATCACAATTGGTTCAGCTCAATAGCACTTTTCCTCTGAAGGTCTATATTCACTTAGAAAATAAAATAGATAAACTCTAAATTGATGCAAGAGTTTATCTATTTTTATCATATATGAACCAACAAAAAAAGCTATCGTGAGGAAGATGTATTTCAAACTTAGGGGAGATAAATAATTTTTTGAATACATGCGATAGCTTTTTTATCACAGTAACAACGAAAACAGTAACATGCGCTTTATTATATGATATAGGGTGTTCATATTATAAGCATCGTATTATTATTAGAATACTGCTTTTGTTTGTTACATAATTTTTTATAACCAATACCATTTGTATAGAAAACTTCAATATATACGTATTTCAGGGGAAGTATATTAGAAAAACTATATAAGTACCAATTACGATAGACAATTATATAGTAATTTTGTTACATAATCAACAAAAAAATCAATAAAATTACAATTTTCTATTATATGTGAACAATCCTAAAAATCTGTATTTATATGCTTATACAAAAAAAGCTCTTTCTCAATATAAAGAGCTTTTTTCATGATTATTTCATCATTGATTCTAAGAACCAAATTTCTTTTTCAAATCCTACTACATGATCTTCAAGCATTGCTACTACAGAGAAGTTACCTGCTTCATCGAAAACACTTCTTAATTCAGTAGCTTTATTTTTTAAGTATGTGAAGTCAGCTAATACTTCTTTTAATACTTCATCATCTGAGTAAGCACCTTTGTTTAATTCTTTGATTGTTGCTGCTTCTAAATAGTTGTTCATTCCAGTAATTGGAGCTTCGCCATTCATGATGATTTTTTCTGCAACATCATCAAATTTAGTAGCTAAATCTTCATAACGAGATTCTGTATACAAATGTACTTGTACAAACATTTTACCTTTTACATTCCAGTGTAAGTCATGTAATTTTAAATATAATACAATAAGATCTGAAAGATAAGGGTTTAATTCTTTTGAAACACTAATAGACATAAAATTTTCCTCCTAAGATAACCTTTATGTTATCTTTGTCTAACTTTTTCTATTTGCATTATAACATTGTTGTTTTTATCATGCAATATATTTATAAGCTATTTATAATTTCTTAAGAATTATAAATAACTTCCCTTTTTATTGATTTTTAAGTCTTACTAGATTCCACTTATTATCTTTTTTTATAAAGGTTTGATTTCGTATAGGCTCGCTTGCATCCTGACAATCATCAAAATATAGAACTTCTGCATCCTTATTTACAATACCTATTTTATTATTTGCTTTTACACGTGCAGACTGTGATGATAAAAAGGTAACCTCATCAAATAAATCCTTACTCATCTTACGATCATCCGCACTATGAATACGATATTGATCCTGAACCTTTTCATAGAATAATCCAGTCCTATAATAATCTGGACCTAAGCCAAAATATAACATTGGATTTTTGTTTTGCTCATAGCTATAGGTTGCATATTCATCCTGATTATAAGGCCCATAAAGCATATCGTTCTGTTTACTATAGATGTAATAATCCGCTTGTAAGCTTAGATTATGAATTCCCTTCTTACAGGCATCTTCCTTATCATAAACAATGCGACTTGTATCTACGTCTTCTTTTACATAACTTCCATCCATGAATACTTTTCCGTATTCCTTCTTTTCTTGATCATAGACATAGGTGCTTGTGATGATACCGCCTAGTCCTCCAAAAGGTACTGGTTCTTGTTTTTTTATGGATACTGTCACGCCATGTTTGACATCTTGTAACAGTACATCTTGCTCACTAATGATTACAGAGGGATAGATAGGTTGAAACAAATATTCCCCATTCTCATCCATAAAACCATATTGCCCATCTACTTTTACGAGATATCCCAAATCAAAATATGCAACCGGTGTTTCTTCAAACATCGCTACATTTTCTTTTATTATGTCGTAATTCGTCTTTTCCTGTGGTGCACATGCACTTACAAAGAAAAGCATTAAGATAATCCACAACGTTTTCATATTATCCTCCAATCTCTTCCATATATTCCTGTTGAATGGCCGGAATACTATATGTTTTCATTTGATAAATTTCATCCGGTATATCAATCATCAACAAGGACTCTTTCTTCTGATCAACATAAAACTTATAGTATGGCAGTACATATGGTTGATTTATGCTATTTTCATAAAGCAATTCTACTTCTATTATATCGTCTTCTTTGATGCTTGGATGTTGTTTTAAGAAGAGATCCTTTGCTTGTTTTACATCCATAATTGGATAATCCTCTACATAGGTTTCTTTATCCATATGTTCTATGCGAATAAAATCTAGTTGATGTTTTTCATCGCAATAAAAATGTGCTCTATAAGTACCATAATTGACCATGTTCTCTTCTATTGTATCAGCTTTTTCATAGACAAAGAGTTCATAGTTTACAAGTTCAAATGTTTCTTGATTCTGAATTTGCAACCCTTCTTTTGCCACAACAACTGGATGGTCCATGCGCAATAGATTTTGATAATGCTGACTTAAATAGGTTCCAGCATCGTATAATTCTTCTTTACTTGCATGATTATAAAACGCATATTGTTCTGGCAAGGCAACCGCTTCTTTAAAATCAATTAGGGTCGTCAGCGTTTCATCCACACGAATTTCTACCTGTTTATTTTCGGCAGTAATGTAGGTATCTGTATTTTCTATTATATCTAGATTTGAAAATAGGGTTTGATAGTAGGTTACTTCCTCTAACATCTGTTGTTTTCGTTTCTTGGATGGCTCGTGCTCTCCATACGTAACATAATTTTGATATACAGGAAGTTTTTTTATCTTCATGGATGAAGACCATGGATTCTCTTGTGTGATATCAGTAATATCCTTTGCATAGATTGTCGCAATGCCAAAACCTCCTGGGTCTTGCGTCGTATATTGTAAGATTGGTAAATTTGGTTTTACTAGTATGCCTTGTATGATAATAAAAACACAGATGGTAAAAGGAATCATAAAGGCAAGTTTAAATTGATGAAGATAATAGGAAACTTTTGTATGTTGTTGTCGAATTGTATCTGCTTCTATAATGTAGGAATCTTTAATTTGACCAAACGCATCGCATAGATCATCTTTCTTCATATACAATACCCTTCCTTTTCTAAATGCTCTTTTAATTGTTTCCGTAGCTTAAATAAACGGTTCTTTATCTTTGATTGTGATTGTCCAACATGTTTTGCGATATCCTTGATAGAATCCATATAGTAATAACGACAAACAAAAACCGTGCGATCTTCTTCTTTTAAGTTGGATAAAAAATCATTAATCGCATCAATCAATACATGAAGATTAATAACATCCTCCGTTTTTCTTGAATCTGGGATACAATATTCCAATTCCTCAATCGAAGTATAGGTATGGTTCATCTTTCGCTTCACTCGATGAAGTTTTCGATAAATATCAATGGCGATTTCTCTAGTGATTTTACCTAAGAATAGGGATAGTGAACTTGGTCTATGTGGTGGCATTGCATACCATGCCTTTTGATAGGTATCATTCAAGGCTTCCCTTGAATCTTCTTGATTATTTAATACATTGTAAGCAATTTTTAACAAGTAATGATGATACTTTTGATCCGATTCAAGAATTGCCTGTTCATCCCGCTTCCAATATAAGTCTACAATTTCAAAATCTTCCATATGTTCTATTCCTTACTATTTTGTTCATACTGATATATCGCGTTTGATAAATCATAACATAAGTTTCTATTATTTTGTACATTATCCGTAAATACAACAAATATATAATTTCTATTTGGTACATAAACAATACCACCATCTAAATAATAGTTATATGCCCATCCAGATTTATGTGCAAATAGCGTAGTATTGTTAATCCCTTGTGCTAATCCACTTTGATCCTTGCATTGCGCCATTAAATGAATCATGTCATCACAATGAGCAACGGAGGCTACCTTACAATCATAGATACTTTCTAATAAGATTCCAATATCCTTTGCGCTGGATTGATTCGTTCCTTGATCGGTAAAGAAATAGTCTCCAGGAACGAGTGCATGGTGTAACGTTGTCTCTTGTAAGCCAAATTGCCGAAGCAGCGTATTGACGCGCTGAATTCCTTTTAAGCCATCGCCATCTCCTAATACTTGTAACAAATAATTATAGGATGTATTGTTGCTGTCGATCATCATACTTTCTAAGTACGGTTTACATGCTTCTAAATTGATGTTCTGTTCTTCACTGTCATGATAAATACTAACCATAACCGCTATTTTAATAATGGAACAGGGATACATCGTCATTGGATTATAATTCACCACATCATTTGTTTTAAGATCTTTAAAATACACACTAATGGTCCCATCATATTGATGAGCGATATCTTTTATAATCTTATTTACATCCTCATGTTTATATGCAACTTCTTGTACTTCCTCTTTGATCTCGATGGCCCAAGGTTCCTGATTCTTTTCATCACCGATTGCGCAAAAGCATTGTACTCCATCTTGTTGCCAAACAATGTAACGATGACCAAATCCAACATATATGTGTGTATATACCTGTCTTTCACCTTTGTTCATAAATCCATATTCTTCTCCATTTGGATGATTCTTATGCACAATAATCGGAATATCATTGACGAATTGAACAATTCCTGATTTTTCTACCAATAAAGATGCATCATATCGTTCCTCTTTTATCTTTGGTTCTTCCACTTGATTCTTTATTTCTTTATGCAACTGTATTTGATGACAGCCACTTACCAAAAATACCAAAACAAGCATACAACAAAATACTTTTTTCATCGTAACCCCCTCTTTCATCTATATAGCCGACAAAAATAGAGGTTGGTTTAAATAATTATAAAAAAACTACCATTCTTATTAATGATAGTTTTCTATCTACATGAACAATACAATCATAAAAATAAGATTACATCGACCAACTTTGTTTATTCATTTGTATTTTGAATTTGCAACAGACTATGAATATAGGCATTATCCTGTTCATTTTCATATTTACCACAATAGGACATCTCTCCATGTTCTAAAACGATGACTTCATCATACTTATGAAGAATGGCTTCTGATATACGATGAGAAACACTAACAACGGTAATATCATCTAAATTTGTAACTAAATTCTCGATATCATTTGCTAAAGAAATGTCTAAAGAGGATGTTGCTTCATCTAAAAACAACAACTGTGAACGATGCAACAAGGCTCTAGCAATCGCAATGCGCTGCTTTTCTCCACCGGATAATATTTTTCCATTTTCTTCTAATGATTCATCCAACAATGATACTTTATTTGTAAGATTGACTTTCTCTAATACATCCATAATTTCACTCTCATCAAATGGTTGATACAAGGTTAAATTATGTCGTAATGTATCATTAAAAATAAACACATTTTGATCAACAACACTATAGGTATTCTTAAAAGATGTTAAACTACAATCTTTGATATTTTTTTGATTGAAATAAATTGTTCCCTTATAATCGTTTAACTTTTGACGTAAGATATTTAATAATGTTGTCTTACCACTACCACTTTCCCCAATGATTAAATATTTTTTACCTTTCTCAACATCAAACTGAATATGATTCAATACGGGTTGTTCTGGTTTATAGGCATAGCTTACATCCTGTAAAGCAAGCTTAGAAAGAGACATCCATTCTTGATGTTCATCTTCTTGCGTAGCTGTATTTAAAATATCCTCTAATTTTTTCATAATTGGTTTGCTTCCAGTGATTTTTACATATTCCTGAATTGCCATTGTGACTGGGAATGAAAAACTATTTGTTAATTGGATTGCCGCAATGAAGACTCCCATTTGTAAAAGAGAACTATGCACCATCCATGCTCCAATCAACATGGTAGAACCAAAAATCACAACACCTAGAAAATTGCTTCCACTTTCTGCAATAGAAATCGAATTTAAAAAGGATACTTTACTTTTTCGATAGTTTTTATTTTCCTGCTTAAAATTATGCATAAATTCTTTTTTTGCATGGAACGCATGAATTAAGGAAGATCCATTAAAATAATCATTGATCATCGCCACCATCGATGCATTATGTTGTGATAAATCCATCTGTTTATCTTTGATTTTTGATGAGATAAGATTTGGTATAAACAATGTCGCAAGTGATATCGCAATCGTAATCAATGCCATTTGCCAACTTAATACAAAAAAGGTAATGCCTGAAATTAGAATCGTACAACAAATATTTAAAAAACGAAAAATACCATTTAAATAACTTTCATCAATTACATTGATGTCATTGTTTACTATCGAAATCTTTTTCCCAACTGCATCCTCACAATTCTCATCTAATAACTTAGAAAACACATCTTCTCTTAATTGCGTCATCCCATTTTGAATATAGTTATTCTTCGTAATCTTATAGGCGTGTGCAACGAGTGCTGTGAAGGTATCCATCGTGATAAAAATAATGAATGCCTGCGTTAAAGAAAAAGGCCCTACACCCATCATTGCGTTCCAGACAATCATAAAAATAACTGCAGAAATTGCATTGGTTGCAGAAGCCAACATTAATAATATGAATAAGCCTAATAATTGTAAACGATTTGTAAACAAAATTCTCTTTACCATTGTGTTCATCTCCCTATTTCATATCATGACTCCATATAGTCTTCAATCTTAAACTATCTACTATAAACGAAAAAGAATATCATGATGATAATAAAACAAACATTCCTATGATTTCCTTTTTTACCATTATACCATTTAAAAAAAATGAAGCAATATATATAATATAAAAATTACTTAAAATCAAGAAATACTTTGTATCGTTATGATTTCGTTTCATATGATATTTTCTTACAAACCCCTCTCATTGTCATGAAATAGATATTTGCTTGTTCAAATCACAGTCCATTCTTTTATACATTCTTGCCGCAATCAGGATAAAGAATCCACCAAGCAAAACAAGCATTATTCTAAATGCAATAGAGCTAAAGAACACATCAGGTAGCTTTAATCCTACTATATGATTCAATATACTGGATACTATGCTAATTACATCCAGTGCACTTATGGACATCATCATGATACCGAAAGCAAACAATACAAGTACAACTTTTTCTTTTTCTTGCATATACAAACACTCCTTCCATTTTAATATCCTCATTATAAAATATTGTATTTCTTGTTTATTTAATTTTTTTATTAATTATTTATAAAAAATTATAGTTAAACCCTATCCTTTACAATCGTTCACATCTCAAAAAAACACTCATCATTGAGTGTTTTCTATCTAATTTATACTTCTAATGCTCTAAATCCAAACTAAAAGTCATTTGATACATCATGCAATCCATGCATCAGATTCAATACAACCATTATTTAATTTGATTACTCTACATGCTCCTTGTTTGTCTTTGTCTATATCATGTGTCACCATAATCATCGTTTTATGCTCTTCATTCACATATTGATAGATGTATCCCATAATGGAAGTCGCTAATTCTTTATTTAACCCTCTTGTTGGTTCATCTAAGACAATGATGTTCGGATCATTGACGATAGCTCTTGCGATTGATACCCGTTGTCTTTCTCCTCCAGAGAGTTTACTAACATTCATATCGATTTTATCCAACAAATCTACTTTGTTTAGCACAGCCATAATCTTTTGCTTTCGTGCACTCTTTTTAACGTTCTTTGAATACAGAAGAGGAACGACACCATTATCATATACACTAGCATGTTCAATTAAAATACAATCTTGAAAAATAAATCCAAATTCTTCATTACGAATTCTTGATATATCTTTTTTTAAATTTTCTGTTGATTGTTTTTGGAAGGTATAGTCTCCTTTAAAATCAAAATCTAAGAAGGCTATAATATTTAACAACGTAGATTTCCCTGATCCAGAGTCACCAGTAATGATTACTTTTTCTCCTTCTTTAATTTCAAGACTTAAATCTTTCAATACTTCGTTGACCTTAGTATGATCGTCTTGATAGCTCTTATAAATATGATGCAATGCAATCATGATAACCCTCCTCTTATATTTTCAATAAAAAAGCGATGTTTTATTTGGCTTATAATACTCATTTCTAATACAACTAATGGTATCAAAATTGTAAAGTAACTAACGAATCGTAATCCCATGTCTACACTTCTTCCAGCCAAATAGGTCACAAGCAGCACATTGATGAATAAAATTAATAATAAGTTTGTTGAGCTTCGAATGATAATATCTTTTATTGTTGCACCACATAATAAATGAATCGTAAATTCTTTCCTTAGTTTCGCAAACATGACCATATTAAAGATATGTACACCAATTATAAGCGCAAGAATGGCCAATACTAGATATGGCAGTATATATTTCATAATAAACATAAAACTGCTGTCGATCGAAGTGTCGATGGTTGCTAATTGATATGGACTATCCTTTAAGATGTCATTTAACTTGTTGCATACTTCTTGATTATAAGGAAGCGATTTTATCAAACTAAACAGTTGCTCTGGATCATTTTGATCCATATATGCAAGAATATCCTGATCCTTTACTACTAACAAAACACCTTCATCCTGTAAACTTCCGTTTACCCCGCTAGGTAAAGCTTCGTGAAAATCAAAATCCTCTATCTGTTTAATTGGATAGGTATGATTCAGATACGTTGCCTTTGATTCTTTGATTGTATGAGAATTGGTGTAAAATATTTCTTTGTGATCACTTTTAAACACATCACTTAAACGTTCAACATTTCCAAATGCTACCACAACCGGCGTACCGTATTGATCACTAAATTCGTTATTATAATTACAAACAAAACTTATGTTATCATTTAACACTTCATCCACAAGCCTTTGGATGTAGCTATTATCGTTTCTGTCTGTTGATATTGGAACGAGTTCCATGTAGTCTTCTATAAACATCTGTTGGCGATTTTTATGATACTCCCATCTTATCGAGTCATAAGTAGAAGTAATAACGATTGAAATAAACAACGTTACAATCTGCAACAAGATAAACGATGTCTTATTGTGCAGGATATCTTTCAATCCAAGTTTCAAGTTTTCAAACATCGTCTACACATCCTTTCTACTCTGTAGATGACGATAACGGAACCAATATATACCATACGTACAGCCACCTACAAAGATAGTATAGATAAACAGTAATTGTATTAGATGATTCAAGGATATAAAGTAATACCCGATTGACTTTAAATACCATATAAGAACCATAACCATCAGATAGTGAACGATAAAATTCACAAATAGATGCTTAAACACCTGATAGAAAATCACATCCCTATCTCCACCATATAGATTACCTAATTCAATTTCTCTAGATTTACTATACACATAAGAGTAGAGTACTAAGATCAATAATAGGCATAATCCACCACTGATAATCAACAAAAACTGACTATGTCTAGTAGTCAAGGATTGTTGGATGGTATCCAAGATTGACATTGTCTCTTCTCTTTCAATTTCACAAAAACCAAACTCTTCAAGATCACTCTTGATTTGTTTTATAGTAGCAAAATCCGTTGCATCAATATATAGCACATCATTCTGCTTACATTCCATTGCATATAAATTTTTAACAAGTTCTCTTTCATCAACAGCTAACTCACTATATCCTAAAGTATTGATAGCTTCTGTATGATACCTTTTACTTACATAATCCATGGAAAGATCATAAAGATCTTCGTTAGATACAAAGATACCAACATTGTTCCCATTTTTATAATCTTCTTTAGAGAAATAACGTCGTTCTTTGGGAACAATGTTTTTCTGACTATGTATATAATACTTCATCTGTGGATCATACAATCCAAGCGTTGTTTGATCATCTGCAGGCTCAGCAATAATCGTAATGTCATCTCTATATTCTTGAAAGAGTGACTGATAAGAAAGCGTAGCAGCATCTTGATATTCCATAATAATATAGTGATTCCCTAGACTAAAAGGAGTATATTGATTACTCCCAAATGAAAAACTGATGGATATTATAAAAACGAGCAGACAAATTAAAATATATGCATCTACGAAATGATAATGAAACCCAATTTTATATTTCATATTCATAACCTCACAAAAAATTAAAAAAATTGTATTTATAAGAAAGCGCTATCTTTTAATAAAATTATATATCATGATGAATGATTGTCAACATTATTAAGTTTAAATAGGTACTGAACTTTATATAGAATAGTCAAAAATAATTATTGAAGGTATCATTGTATAAACGATGAGAAAGTATTTTGGCTAAATGGCAAAACAAACAAATACTGACGAGCATATGATTATTGCGAAAGGGACGCTTTATCCTATCTTGTATAAGCTGATTGAACCTGGTTATATGAAGATAAAAAATTAGATAATATAAATCAAGTGTAAATTCAATTATTTTCTTAATTTT
>SAMEA104404106__coassemble_2562_pt1 | contig 11218 bp, 11 predicted proteins | sample SAMEA104404106__metabat2_high_PE_075 | metagenome-assembled genome bin SAMEA104404106 (sample SAMEA104404106) | Balaenoptera acutorostrata
TTTTGGATATATTTATGATTATAATATTATTAATGAACTGTCGAAGTCCCGGATATCGACTTAACTAGGGTTATTCAGCATACAGGAGAAATGATAGCGATACCACTTGTTGATCATATCATTGTAGCGGCAAATAGCTATATAAGTTTTCGACAAAAACGACTTATTGATTGAACTATTTGAGATTACCATTTATAATGTAGTAGAAATTAAAAATAGGTGAGTAATATGTCAAAATTGAATCGATTTCAAAAAATAGTAGTGATCATCATCGCAATTTTTTTAGCGATTGGTGTTTTGTTAAAGAGTATGAGTGGAACCTTAACGAGCAATCTTGGATATGATGCAATCAGTATGTTGAAATATGCTTTTATTGAAAATCCAGTACGTACAATTAAAGATTGGACGAAAGATTTTGCGATGTTATGGAGTGTAAAAGAAGAAAATGATTTGTTGCATCATGAATTGAGCCAAAATCCTTCTTATAAAGCAAAATATGAAAATGAAAGAAGAAAGAATACAGAACTAGAAGCAGCATTAAAATTACATCAGACAGAAAAGCAATTTCAATCTGTTTGGGCCAATGTCATCGCAAGGGATCATGAAAATTGGAATAATATGATTACCCTTGATGTTGGTAAAAAAGATGGTGTTGATGAAGGTATGGCCGTAGAATCGGTAAAGGGTATGATTGGAAAAGTCGTCAGTGCTTCGGACTATACAAGTGTTGTCAAATTGTTGACGGCAGAGGATAAGAGCGTATCGGCTTCTATTAAAATTAATATCGATGCAAAAACTAGCGTGGATGGTATTTTACAAGGATATGATGTAAATAAAAATCAATATATTATTTATTTATATGATGATACCGATAAGGTAAAACCAGATATGCAAGTGGTGACAAGTGGTATGGGTGGCAATTATCCAAGCGGTCTATTGATTGGAACGGTTGATTCTATCCGTGCATTGAGTAATCAAAGTGGACAGACAATTTATGTAGATCCAGTAGATGATTTTCAAGAGTTTACCATTGTTCGTGTCATCACAGATCAGAAAGAAGGAAAATAGGCATGATGCATCTTCTTTTAGTAATCCTTTGTTTTTTGATTGATGAAGCACTTATTGTGCTTTTTCCAAATTCCTATCTATTAAATAACCTTTTGTTTATTCCAAATCTAGGATTTATTACCATGATTTTAACGGTACGTAAATTTGATCTAACCAATACTTGTTTGTTTGCGTTTGCGTGCGGTATGATTTATGATTTTTGTTTTGCGAATACATATTTATTGTATGCGATTGTATTTACCGTTGTGGCATGTTTGATGCATTTATGGACAAAACATATGACGGAAACCTTTATTGAATCACTGATTTTATCCATTGTGACAATATTCGTCAAGGACTTTTTAGTATACTGCTATATGAGCTTTCAAAAGACAACGTATATGTCGTTGATGGTATGGGCGGAGCAGTATGAATTATTAACTCTACTAGCAAATGCAGTATTAGTAATGATTATTGTATTCCTTATTCGTATTAAGGACGATTACCTTGAAAGGAAAGCGCGTAGAATACGAAAAGGAGAAAAAATCGAATGGTTCAATTTAAAATCAAAATCATAAAAGATGAATATCACATTTATGCAAAGTATGATACATTTGAACAATTTTTATCTGAATTTTTAAAACGGTTGCAAAAAGGAAGTAAGAAACACACTTCTTTTGCGGCCTTTTTTCATTTACCGTTGTTACAAGAACAAGACGTTTTATCCTTGTTTCGATTTTGTCATCAACATCAAATTCTAATCAAAGGAATCAATCAGGAAGTAAAAGAAGAAGTCTTGCAAATTGTTCATGCATCCTTGCATGCGAATCAGCGGTATGAATTTTCTAAGCCTACATTGTTGATTGGTCATATTGAAAAGCAAGCATATGTGAAAAGTACATCTACCATGTATGTTTTAGGCAATGTCGATGGTATCATTGATTTACTTCATGCGGATTGTCGATTATATGCATCTTCTTTATCTGCAAATATCCGTATCTGTGATTCCTCTTTTCAAAATATGACATCTTTTTTATCGTGTTGTGTTTATTATGATACACGAATCGTGAAGATGAAAGAAATAAAGGAGGACACCATATGGGAGAAGCCATTGCAATCACATCTGGTAAAGGTGGAGTAGGTAAAAGCAGCACGGTTGTCAATGTCGCAACGATGTTAGCAAAATTTGGCTATAAAGTGTGTATGATTGATATGGATTTAGGACTTAAGAATTTAGATAGTATGTTAGGATTAGAGAATCGAGTAATATTTGATTTGAAGGATGTGATGGAAGGAAGATGTACCTTACAACGTGCAATGATTCAAGATAAGAGAGAACATCAGCTCTATTTAATTCCAGCTTGTAAAACGGTACGTATTGATCATTTTTCTCAACAACATCTTCAGGAAATTGTCAACTCCTTGAAAAAATCATTTGATTTTGTTTTTTTGGATACACCAGCAGGGATTGAAAAAGGATTTCTAGATTCGATTCATTGTGTATCAAAGACGATTGTTGTCACAACCTTAGATATTACCGCTTTACAGGATGCTGATCGAATCATAGGCATTTTAATGAAGGAGGGTATGGAATCCATTTCGTTTATCATCAATCGTTTACAGCCTCGCTTAATTGAAAAGGGAAGCTGTGTATCAATTGAAGATGCGAAAAGTTGGTTATCCATTGATTTATTAGGGTATGTATTTGAGGATGAAGCGATGATTGATAGTAATAATAAAGGAATACCTGTAACCTATCGTGTTGAAAATCAATTATATGAATGTTATAAGTGTATCGCAAAACGTTTGCTTCATGAACCTTGTCCGTTACCAAAGTATAAATATAAAACTTTTTTCTATAAATTGTTCAATGCCTAAGAGATGTATAACCATCTCTTTTTTTGCATATAGTGAAGCGTAGGAGGAACGCTATGAAATCGGTGGAACAGGTTCAAAAAGATATTGCGCAGCATCATCTACCAAATAATACAAAAGGAAATAAACTTGCGACTTTTTTATATCGGTGTACCATGGTAGGTATGCTTATGATCAGTCTTTGTTTGCTTTATCTAATCAACGATAAACAATCATTTATCGAGTTACCAAAGCAATTTAAAAAGTTTAATTTTGCTAGTATGCAACAGTGGATACCATTTGATTCTTGGTTTGATCTTCGTGAACAAGAGGTACAAGCAGTACCGGTCTATACTCCAATTGACGATTATCATTTTACGAATGGTTCAAATACTGTTTACAGTGTATATGATGGGATATGTTTGCACATACAATCGAATGCTACTGGTACTTTTTCTCTAGTCTTACAACAAGACAATGGTGTAGTTGCAACGTATGATGATTTGTTAGATGTGCAAATAAAAGAAAAGGAGCGAATTCTAAAAGGGCAAAAAATTGGAATCTATCAAGATGCAGTAAAGATTCAATTCTTACAGAATCAAAAGGAAATATCGTATGAAAAAGCTTTGGAAGAAACGAGTAATTAAACTATCATGGTTGTGGATTCCTTATCTTGTGTTGTTACAATGCTTTCCGCTATCTAAAATTTTAGGATATTTATGTTTGATTTTAACGATTCATGAATGTGGGCACATGCTTGTCGCAACATATTTTCAATATAAGATTCAATGTGTAACCATCTATCCATTTGGTTTGTCCGCAAGTATTGCTCATATTGGTCATGGCGATTTGATAAAAGAAGCACTCATACTCATTGCCGGTCCATTAGCACAACTATTTGTTCCGATTCTTTTTTACTTTCTAGTTTTGACTCATCAACTATCTGCTGGATTTTATGAGTATTTGTGCTGGATGAATCTAGGGATTGCGATTTTTAATCTGCTTCCCATATATCCTTTAGATGGTGGACGATTGCTTCAAACCATAATTCATGCTTTTGTCCCTTATAAAGTTGGAAATATGATTACGTATGGTGTTAGCTTTTTGCTTATCTTGTGTTGTCTTTGTTTTATCCAGAGCACAAGTATGTTGTTGCTTTGTATATCGATTGTTGTTGATATACTCTATCATGTCTGCAATGTGAAGGAAGAATGTTTACAATTTTATTTCTATCGATATCGGTATCCAAAGTCTGGGAAACAAAAAATCCATGAAAAGAAGGATCTTTATCGGGGATTTTTTAATGTCTTTAAAACGAAGAATGGGATTATAAAAGAAAATCAATGGTTAGAACGATACTTTTCATCATCATAATCATATTTCATCTTGATTAAGTACATCATAAAGTAAAAGTAGTTCTTCAACAAAGGTAGGCGATAAACATTATTTATGGTATAATTTCCAATAAGGAGGCATATACTTATGAAACTAAAAATGCTACTTGTTTCCTTATTGTGTTGTATGGTATTAGCAGGTTGCGATGATAAAAAACCGAATGTCGCAACGACGGTATATCCTGTTCAATATTTGGTTGAACGTATAGGTGAAGATACAATTACGTGCAATAATATAAGTGAAAATACGTTGATACAACGTGCACAGATTAAAGATAATTATGAAGAGATTATTGAAGATGCGGATGCATTATTTTATATTGGTTCTCTAGAACCTTATATGCAGATGTATATTGATGATTTTTGGGATAAAACAGATATGGTTGATTTGGCAACGAAGAGTGCGATTTATAAGTTCCAACGCTATACGACAACGGTTGTGAATAATGTGAATGTCATTGTAGAATCTCCATATTATGAAGGGGAAGCTTTTTCAAATGTTGCGATGTATGATAATGACCCAATGTTGTGGATGGATCCTGTTGCCATGACAAGTATGGCGAGTGATATTCGCGATTATCTTGTAGAGCTATATCCAGTCTATAAGAATATTTTTGATGATAACTTTGATCAATTAGAAGTTGATCTTGCTCGTTTGGACGCGGATTTTCAAAGCTTAAAAGAGAAGACGAAGAAAATTTCATTTGTATCGATGACACCAAGTTTTGGAAATTGGCAAAAATCGTATGGTATTGAGGTATATCCTGTATGTTTATCAAAATATGGAGCCTTACCAACGCAAGAACGTTTGGATATCATCAAGAAAAGAATCTTAAACGACCATGTTCGCTATATGGCAATAGAGCCTAATTTACCTGAGGATATGGTAGAATTACGTGAACAGTTGATTCAGGAACTAGGATTGATTCCGATTGATTTGAATAATCTTTCTAGTATGACAAAAGATGATATAGAAGCAGGAAAAGATTATTTATCGATTATGTATCGTAATCTAGAAACATTAAATGCAATTGCGTCATAAAAGGTCGAATGACCTTTTTTGTGCGTTTAGTGTATAAAAGATGTGTAAGAAGATAATTACGTGTTACAATAAGAACAATATTTGATGGAGGTAGTATATGAAAAATTTATTATTAATTGATGGAAATTCCATGTTGTTTCGTGCCTATTATGCAACGGTGTATGGAAGAATGATGAAAACAAGCAATGGTGTTCCTACCAATGCGGTTTATGGCTTTGTGACAATGATTCAAAAAGCATTTGATATGATTCAACCAGACATGGTTTTAGTTGCATGGGATAGCGGAAAACCTACATTCCGTCATGAAACATTTAAAGAATATAAGGGGACAAGAAAGTCATTGGATCAAGAATTGATCGTGCAGTTTCCAATTGCTAGAGAATTTTTGGATGCTTACGGATTAAAACGCTATGAATGTGATGGAATTGAAGCAGACGATATCATTGGTTCGGTTGCTCGTCAACATCCTGAAGTGAATATTCATATCTTATCTAGTGATCGAGATTTATTACAGCTTATTGATCCGACTACCGATGTGTATTTGATGAAAAAAGGAATCAGTGAAATGGAAGTGATGGATGAAGCTCGTTTAAAAGAGACGATGGGTATTGTACCATCACAGATTATTGATTTAAAAGCCTTGATGGGTGATACAGCGGATAATATTCCAGGTGTAAAGGGTGTTGGTGAAAAAACAGCATTAAAACTTTTAGATCAATATCATACCGTAGATGCTGTTTATGAACACATTGATGAGATTAAAGGAAAATTAAAAGAAAAATTAGAAACCGATAAAGAAAAAGCATTCTTATCAAAATATTTAGCTACCATCAAAACAGATGAAATCATCCCAATCCCAGTGGAAGATATGATTTTACATGAACCAGATGAAGCACTACATGATTTCTTTGTGAAGTATGAAATGAATACCTTTGCGAAAAATACAAGAAAAACAGAAGAAGTGAAGGAAGAAGGTACCTATGAAATCAAGCATCAGATTTCAAAACAGCTATTAGTTGATGATAGTGTCATCTATGCAGACTATGATAATGAAAACTACTATGATGCGGAATTATATGGATTTGCGATTAGTCAAAATCATAAAACAGAATACATTACTTTAGAAGATGCAAAACAGGATGAAGCTTTTTTAGCTTATTTACAATCGGATCATCGATTTGTGGTATATGATGCGAAAAACTTCTATCATAGCTGTCATAAACACCAAATTCTAGTATCAGATATAAACTTTGATGTGATGATTGCAGCCTTCTTAATTGACGGTACAATTTCGGATTATGATAAATTATCTGAGAAATATCATTTTGATTGTACTACCACAAAAGAGGATGTATATGGTAAAAAAGGAAAACCAAAATTTGTCGAATTTGATATACAGACAAATTATGCGATGAAACAAGCTAGTCAGTTATTTGATCTAGTTGCTTCTTTAAAAGAAGAATTAGATACCATGAAGATGAATGATTTATTCTATCAAATTGAAATGCCTTTAACAAAAGTGCTTTATGCGATGGAATTAGAAGGTGTCTGCTGTGATTCAAATACGCTAGATCAAATCGCAAAAGATACAGAAGCAAAAATTCAAGCATTGAGTGAAGAAATCTACAAGATGGCAAATATGGAATTCAATATCAATTCACCAAAACAATTAGCGACGGTTCTTTATGATGAATTAGGTTTAAAAGCTGGAAAGAAACGTAGTACGGCTGCCGATGTATTAGAAAAACTTGTACATGCTCATCCAATTATTCCTCTTTTATTGGAACATCGTAAGTATCAAAAAATTTATAGTACCTATGCGGTTGGATTGGCAAAACATATCTTACCAGATGGTAAAATTCATACGATTTTTAACCAAGTACAGACACAAACTGGACGTTTATCTAGTTCGGAACCAAATTTACAAAATATTTCTGTTCGTAATGAAGAAGGAAAAGAAATTCGTAAAGCCTTTGTCGCAAGTAAAGATCACATCCTACTATCTGCCGATTATTCACAGATTGAATTGCGTATGCTAGCGCATATGGCAAATGAAGAACAGATGATTGATGCCTTTAATCATGGTATTGATATTCATACAAAAACCGCAATGCAGATTTTTGATGTTGATCATGATGATGTAGATGCGAATATGCGTAGAAGTGCAAAAACGGTAAACTTTGGTATTGTGTATGGACAAAGTGATTTTGGATTAAGTGAACAATTAGGAATCACAAGAAAAGAAGCACATAACTTTATTGAAAAATATTTTGAATCCTATCCAAAAATTAAAACGTTCATGGATGAGACTATTCATTCTTGTGAAGAATTAGGCTATGTTTGTACATTATATAATCGTAGACGTTATATTAAGGAAATTAATGATAAAAACTATATGATGCGTGAATTTGGGAAACGCGCGGCTATGAATGCACCAATTCAAGGAAGTGCCGCAGACTTAATTAAAATGGCGATGATTCGTGTATATGATACAATGCAGAAAGAACATATGAAATCAAAAATGATTTTACAGATTCACGATGAATTGATTTTTGATGTATGCAACGATGAGTTAGAAAAAATGAAACAAATCGTAGAAGAAGGAATGCAGACCGTTGTGAAATTAAAAGTACCATTGATTGCCGAAGCTTGCTTAGGTAAAACATGGTATGATGCAAAATAGGTGAGCTATGCCAGAATTACCAGAAGTAGAAACGGTTGTAAGAACCTTACAATATCAATTAGAACAGGTGACGATTCAAGATTGTCATGTGTTTTGGGATAATATCATCGCTTACCCTAGTGTTCTAGAGTTTATAGAAACAATAAAGGGAAAAACGATTTGTGACTATCAACGTTATGGAAAATATTTGATCTTTGATTTAGGAGAATATGTTTGGATTGCACATTTGCGTATGGAAGGAAAATTTTATATTCAACAACCCGATGAACCTTACGATAAACATGTGCATGTAATCTTTGATCTGCAGGATGGAAGACAATTGCGTTATCATGATACTAGAAAATTTGGAAAGATGTATCTTTATCGAAAACAAGAAGATTTTCATGCCTATCCATGCTTTCAAAAGATTGGTCTTGATGCCTTTGATGAAGCATTGACAAAAGAGTATTTGTATCAGCACTTGCATCCTAAAAAGATCACGTTAAAACAAGCCCTATTGGATCAAAGTGTCATTGCGGGAATTGGAAATATCTATGCCGATGAAATCTGTTTTGCGATGCATATGCATCCAGAAAGAAAAGTATGTACATTGCGTAAAAAAGATTTTGAAACATTATTATATGAAACAAGACGCATCTTACAAGGTGCTATTGCATCAGGGGGAACTACGATTCGTTCCTATACATCAAGTTTAGGAGTGGATGGTCGATTCCAATTAAAACTTAAGGTGCATGCTAGAAAAGGAGAGAAGTGCAAGGTATGTGGAAGTGAGATCAAAAAGATTACGGTAGCCACTAGAGGTACGTATTTTTGTCCAACATGCCAGCGAAAACGATGAAAAAAATTGGATTAACCGGAGTTATGGGTGCAGGTAAATCAAGCGTTATCGAGCTTTTAAAAGAACAGGAAGTCATTGTTCTGGATTGTGACAAAATCAATGCCGATCTACTTGAAAAAGATGCGAAAGGATACAACGCCTTGGTTGCTTGCTTTGGAACGGAAATTTTAGATGAGAATCAGCGTATTAGCAAACAGAAGATGAGTGATGTGATCTTCACGAATCAAGAACATAAAAAACAAGCAGAAGCAATTTTACATCCATTGATCAAAGAAGAAATCTTTTATCAAATCAAACAATATCAAGACCAGGATATCGTGGTTGTTGAAGTACCGTTGTTGTTTGAAGTTCATTGGGAATCGTTCTTTGATGAGGTATGGGTTGTTGGCTGCAAGGAAGAGATTTTATTGGAGCGTCTTCAACAATTCCGCCATGTATCGTTAGAAGAAGCGAAACGTCGATTACATGCACAAATGCCACAAGAAGAAAAGATTGCTAAGGCCGATGTGGTTTTCTATAATAATTCGAATAAAGAAAATCTTAAAAGACAGATTTGTGATATACTGAAAGTAAATAGGAGGTGATGTGATTGGATAGTAAGGAAAAATGTAGCATTGAGGTTGTTGGTGAAATGACACAGGAACGATATGCTTCCTTTATCATGTTGTATCAACCCTTGATTGGAACGGATGCCGCAATGCTTTATCATTGTTTCTTTGCGATTGGTACAAGACATCAAAAAATTCGAAATCATCTTCTATTAAAAAAAATCAGTGGTCAAAGTATGGAACTGATGGAAAAAAGCCGACGTTTGTTAGAACAATATCTACTGGTTAAAACTTTTTATGATAGTTTTAATAATAGTTATATTTATCAGATTTTCATGCCGATGACTGGAAACGATTTTTTAAGACATGAAGTATTTGGACGTATGTATTTTAAAAAGATGGGGAAACAGGTTTATGAATTTAATAAGCTGTGTTTTTCTGAAGCGTTTGAAGATAAGCAACACTATCGTGATATCACCGTTGCATTTGAGAATATTTTGACGGAAAATTGGAAAGATAGTGAAGAGGAGAAATTCCAAAAATCAAAACCGGATGCTTTATATCATGCACAAAATGATATTCCGCTAAGTTTTAATTTTGATTTATTTTTAACGAATTACTCGACTACCTTATTTCCACAATCATGTCGAAATGAAGACAATCTTCGTACCATTGGTGAATTGGCTACGATTCATGGAATCTCGGAAATGGACATGCGCAAGTATGTGTCACAGAGTATGAATTTAAAGACAAACACCTTAAATATAGAAACATTGAAGAAAAAGGTTAGACGAGCAAAACGAAGTATTGAGGTAAATATGGATGAAAAAGATCCATATACAATTCCACCAGTCTTATTCTTGAAAAACAAACAACATGGGATTCCGGTTACCGCTAGTGATTCTTATTTGATTGAATCCTTGATTACGGACTTTAAATTAAGACCAGAAGTTGTGAATGTTTTGATTGAATATGTGCTTGATCAAACAAATCAGCGATTCGCAAAAAATTATGTTGAAAAAGTCGCAAGTGTTTGGGTTCGTTTAAATATTGATACAAGTGAAAAGGCGCTTGCGCTAATTCAAGAAGAAAAAGAAAAGAAACCAAAAGTTTCTAAGAAAAAAGATTTACCAGAGTGGTATCATAACCAAGATTCTGTGGAAGATACAACGACAGAAGTGGTAGATGATCAACAGCTTGAAGAAATGATGAAACGATTGCGAGGTGATAGCTAATGGATATGGTACAATTTACTTTTCCGTTAACGGAAGAGCAAAAGAAAGCCAAAGCTTTACGAGTGGAAAAATTATTAAAAAATCCAGTAATCAAGCAATGGCAAAAAACCTACCATGTAGATGAGCAATTCATTGCGGATCACAGTGGTCGTTTTCAAGATTATTGTGAGGTTGTTGCCAAATGTGAGCATTGTCAAGGACTTGATTTTTGTAGACAACCTGAAAAGGGAAGACGTCTAGAGTTAACATTAGACGGTGTCCTACAACCAATTCTAGTTCCGTGTTCCTATCAACAACAACGAGATAATCTATTTGCACATCAGAAGATGTATAAGCAATGTGATATGCCAAGCCAATATCTTTGTGTTGATATCGCAAAGCTTGATGTATCAAAAGAAACCAATGAGTACAAAATGGTCGTTATGCAGGTCATGCAGCTATTGATGAATGATCAGTATGATAAAGGATTGTATCTTTGGGGTAAACCAGGTGCTGGAAAAAGTTATTTAGCAGCAGGTATTTGTAATTATTTTGCTAAGAAAAAACACAAGGTTTCCTTTGTGAATGTACCGAAATT
>SAMEA104404106__coassemble_2574_pt1 | contig 11174 bp, 7 predicted proteins | sample SAMEA104404106__metabat2_high_PE_075 | metagenome-assembled genome bin SAMEA104404106 (sample SAMEA104404106) | Balaenoptera acutorostrata
GCTTTTTCACTCTTTTCCCAGATTGCTAAATCACCAATGTATTTTTTCTCTGGACGAGTTGATAATTCAATACGATATGTTAAACCAAAGATTGAATATACGCGGTCAATAAAGTTAATTAACTCTTTAACTTCGCTTTCAATTTGATCTGGTCTCATATAAATATGAGCATCATCTTGAGTAAATGTACGTACACGGAATAAACCATTTAACGCACCACTTGCTTCGTGACGATGTACTTGACCTAATTCACCCATACGCAATGGTAAATCTTTATAAGAGTGTAGGCCGTTTTTGAACACTAATAAAGATCCTGGACAGTTCATTGGTTTAATCGCAAATTCACGATCATCTACCATTGAAGTATACATATTTTCCTTGTAGTTAGCCCAGTGACCACTAGTTTCCCATAACTCTTTACTCATCATAATAGGAGTTTTAATAAACTGATAGTGTTCTTTTGTATGTTCTTCATACCAGAAGTTTTCTAATAAGTTTCTTACGATCATACCATTTGGTAAGAAGAATGGCATACCTGGAGCATATTCACTCATCATGAACAATCCTAATTCTCTACCTAATTTTTTATGGTCGCGTTTTTTAGCTTCTTCTAGTAACATCAAGTGTTCTTCTAATTCTTCTTTTGTTGGATAGCAAACACCATAAATACGTTGAAGCATTTTGTTATTTGCATCACCTTTCCAATAAGCACCTGAATGTTTTAATAATTTGAAATTTTTTAATAATTTTACTGTTTCAACGTGTGGTCCACGACATAAATCGATGAACTCACCTTGTTGGTAACAAGAAATTGTTCCATCTTCTAAATCCTGAATTAAATCCAATTTATAAGGATCATCTGCAAACATTTCTAATGCTTCTTCTTTTGTGATTTCTTTACGAACGATGCGTTTTCCATCTTTCGCAATTTTTTTCATTTCTTTTTCGATTTTTGGTAAATCCTCATCTTTGATTACTGTATCACCTAAATCGATGTCATAGTAAAATCCATCGGAAATTACTGGTCCTACCCAGAATTTAGCTTGTGGGTAAAGACGTTTTACTGCTTGTGCCATCATATGTGCACAAGAGTGATTCATCATGCTTAACTGTTCATTTTCACGAATATCAATCATACCTTTTAACCTCCATATCATAATGATTGTACACTGTATAGTTGCTTCTAATAGAAACAAAAAAGACTGCATCCAAAGGACGTCAGTCTTATACGCGGTACCACCTTTTTTCCTCATACACAATTGTATGAGACACTTAAAACCTCTTTAACGTAAGGTACACGGCACACCTTTTCAGGGGCAACTCCGAGGTAGTAAAGATTACTTCCATCAAAAAACTTTCACCAACCGTTTTTCTCTCTACATCTGTCTTGAAATCTTCGTATCCTCTTCTTCGTTATCTACATTAAATTTATACACCATTACGATAGGAATGTCAATGTAAATACTTAAATTGAAAGTTACTTTTCGGATTTTCGTTTTCTTGCATATAAGAATAGACAAGGAATCATACTGATGCATAAAAACATCCATACATAACGTTGACTTTGATCCATAGTTGGAACCTTATCAACTTTCTGATTTTCAATATTATAAACATAATAACCATCTTGTAATGCTAATTTTTCATCCTCGAAGTAAATTCCGTCTTCTCGTAGGTCAAACCTATAAAGTTTGTTTGATTTTACATATCCTTTTGGAGCTTTTTCCTCTCTTAAATACAGTTGTGTTATAGGTAATTGTTCAAAGGAAACAGAACCATCAGTTTTATTTGTTGATTTAGAATCTAATCGTTTTGTACATTCTTTATCTTGATACAAAGAAAACTTTGCCACATCGGATACAATTGGCTTTTTTGTATGAGCATCTATTTTTTGCAACTTCAAATTTCTATTTGGAATATGCTTTGGTATGATTTTGATATCATAGATCATATTTGATGTCTCGTTTGTATATGTTGGAACACTAATTAATGATGGAAGAATTTGATCATAGGATTGATGATCTAAACATTGCAAGAAATACAACCCTATAGGTATATCTTGAATCATCATTGATCCCTCGTGATCTGTTTGATAACGATGTTCTATTTTAACACGATTTTCAATCTGCTTACTTATCTTTTGAACTTGTGCTGCTGTCGTAATTGAATTAAAATCAATTTCATCAATCCCATTACCCTTAATAGTTTGATATTTACCATCAATCAATTCTGCTACTTTAGTAAGTCCAAATACGACTCCTTCTTTATTTGTTGTATATTCACTATCCTCTAATGTTAATGAAATACTGCCAGTCGTTGCATGAATCGATGTCGGAAGTGAAAACGACGAAAAAAGAATACATGCGAAAATACATAACCATTTAATGATCATGAAATACCCTCCTATCTTTTCGTTTTTTTAAATGACAGCCAAATACAATTATCAGAATAAACGGTAAACAAAAAAAGACACATTCACGTAGACTAGGTAAAGTCGGTTTTTGCTTCGTGACGTTTTCATTTTTTGGATAAATTCGATTTCCTGTAACAACCAAACGATGAGTATTTATACCATATGGTGTACAGGTGATCAAAGATACTAAATCTTTATTTTCTATTATCTTTAATTCTTCAGTTTCTTCGGGTAAAATTGTTTTTATATCACAAATTTGATACCAGATTTTATGATGCAATGCCTGTATATAAAAAGTATCTCCAATTTTTAACTCATCCAATCTTGTAAATAACATGGATGATGGCAAACCACGATGCCCAGTTAATAGACATCGTGTGTGTTTCCCACCAACCGGAAGACTAGATTTTTCTACATGGCCGATTCCTTTAGTTAAAACTACTTCATCTGTTCCATGATAAACCGGTAAATCTACCGAAATCTTCGGTATCACCAATTCAGCCATGATTCCATTATGATTGATATTTAACAAAGACTCATAATTCATGATATCTTGTTGAGACTCTATAAAACTAGCTTCTTGATTAAATAACCGAGTGTTATATTCCCTTGCTTTTTCTAATTCAAAATCTAAATCCACTTTATTTTCATGTTTGATTTCTACTCGATACTCGCGCATGATTTTTTGATGAAGATAAAATTCATATAAATTTCTTAAACAAGGATAAATACAAAGTGATATTCCAATCACAATCAAAAATAAATCACAATACTTTTTTTTAAATTGGATCATTCTTATCCTAATTCTTGTTGTTTTCTTTTCTTAGTACGATAAATACCAATTAAACTACATGTGCATCCAGCTGCCAACAATACAAGCGTTGCATTTGAACCAGTAATTGGTAATTTTGTACCTACTTTATTTATTACAGTGATATATGCCGCTCCTTTGTCTGCATCGGATTGTAATTCTGTACCACCTAACATATCAAAAGTCACAGGTAAATCTTTCATATACGTAATTGCTTTAAATTTTTTAAGCACATCTTGACCCGCTCCAGTACCTTTTACATAATTATTTCTATCAGTCTGGTATGTTGGAAAGAAAATTACACTAATTACTTTATCTAATTTTTGATAACCTGCAGGAGCTTCTACTTCTTTAAGAAAATAGGATTCATCATTTAATCCATGAATTACAAACTTACCTTCTTCATCACTTTCAATGAATTCTACAATTCCATCTGTACTTCCATGTTGTTGATTTTGTACAATATATCCATTACTTCCCTGTGTTAATTTTACTTCATCAGTACATTTCTCATCGCGATACAATTTAAATTTTGCACCTTTTAAAACAACACCTTTATCATTCATTTTTGTTCCATTGATATCGAAAGTAAAACATACAACACTATCCCAATCAGTTTCCCCTTTTTCTTCTTCATGACCGGTATTTGGGTTATTTGAATATTCAAGTTTAACATTATTTTCAAATCCTGGTCTACCAGCATTATTTGCAGCCAACTCATTTAAATGGGCATCGTATTCTACTACTAATTCACCTTGATAGGCTTGATCCTTACTATCTTTAGTTACATATTTTTGATATACAGCTTTTAAATCCTGCACAACAATTTCAAAACTACAACCATCAGAAATGGTTGAATCCGATGCAAATGCAATCGCATAATCAGTATCTTTCACCAATGGATAAGATGTTCCATCCTCTAAACGAAGTGTAATCTTAAATGAATCTTTATGTATGGTTAATGCTTCATCCATTTGATCATGAATTGATAATTCATATTTTTTATAACCATTCATATTTGGAATTTTGACTGTATGTTTATAAAGAATTTTTTCACCTATTTCATAATCACCAATATCATTCCATTCAACATATTCATCATAGATTTTTTTAACAATCGTAGGAACATCTGATTTAATTTGCACTTCAGAATTAGGATTCGCGGTAGTAACCATACATAGTGATGTAGCTGCATGTTTATTGGTATTATCGCTTACTTCATGGATGGCATAATACCCAAAATCTAATCCTTGAATTTCAATATTTTCGGTTGAAGGAATACAATCATTTACTATAAAATCAATGGATGGTGATTGTTCCTGATCTAAATATTTTTGTACATCTTCCATAAAATAACGAAATAAAGATTCATTAGATTCTACTGGATTTGTATTTAATTCTGGATTCTTAGTCGTGGAATGATAAGATTGAAATACCGTTAAAATATCTTTTTCTGTAACTTCTTGATATGTCTTCTCCACAATTGGAGCTACTGCCTTTTGTAAAGGAATTTTATATTGATCATTTACATGATATGCAATGGATTCTCCATTCGTTGAGTTTTCAGCGGTAAATAGCTGGTATAATCCAAACTTTTTACCAATTAAGCTTTGACCCGGATTGCCTTTTAATAAAATCTTTGCGGTACCGCTACCCACACTAACAATTCCATTCTGTGTGTGCAATGGTTCTTGTGCTGAAACTTTAGGAATATAGGATAGAAAACCTACACATAGCATGACAAAACATAAACTTATTATTTGTACTTTACGAAACTTTTTATACATACTTCTTCTCCTTCTTTTTTAAAATCATAATCACGAAACAACTTATACCTAATGTGATAGAAATTGCTTTTCCCTTACTTCCTGTAAATGGAAGTATTAATTCTTGTTCATTAACAATATGTAACACAACTGTTTGATCATATCCGTCACCCTGTACTTCAACTCCTTGTTTAAGATTGAAATCTTGCACTTGTTCATGATCAATGAAAACATGAAATTGATTCAATGATGGCTGATGTTTTACTTGTATTTCCCATATTTTTTCTGATTTTATATATCCATCTGGGGCTTTTAATTCTTTTAAATAATATATTTTCTCATTTTTTAGATTACGAAAGTTCAACATTCCATTTTTTGTTACTTGTTTATCTTTTAAAACAAGACACTGTTCATCTTCAAACAAGCCAAATTCGGCACCATCCAATCGTAGACCATCTACATTTTCTTTTATAACCTGAAGCTGATAGGGAACAACTTCATTTTCAATAGTTAAACGTGGAACTTTTAATGCATATTCAAATTTATGAAGATGATTATTTTGTGTTAAATCTACAATAGTTCCATCCTCCTTTACTTCGAATACAATTGATTCTGTAGATGCAACATACCCATTTTTTTCATTTAACTCAGTTATCTTATGAATTCCTTTTATAAGACCTTTCATCTTTATTTTACCTTCTTGATCCGTTTGATAAACAACTTTACGTTTATCAGGTAACTCATGTTCAAAAGAGATATTTGCTAATGGCAATTTGTAATCTGCATCTATTTTTAGTAGTTCTAATTCGAGTACGTTTTCTTTAACTAGGATTGGTTGCATCATTTCCGTATCGGTCATTTTATCATTTATTTTCTTTACAAAAATAGTCGGATTAATTCGATATCCATTTGGAGCCTTTATTTCTTGAATTGTTAAAGTACCCAATGGCAATACAACTTTCCCATTCTTATCTTTGTATAATTCATCTCCTGAAACAAATGCTTCTTCTCGGAAATGAAGTTTACCAGTAGAATCCGTTTTAAAATACCAAATGCGGTCTGCATTTTTATTCGATACCTCATGATTATATTCTTGATAAAAAGAGAGTTTAAACAAAGCATTTTCAAAACTACCATAACCTTGAGCCATTGGTTGTAACGTATCTGCATCAACTTTTTGTAAAATAATGTTAGGAACATAAAAGAAAGGTTGATCATACAATTTTTCAGTATCAACAACGACTACTTCCTTTGGTTTTATTTCTACAGGTACTATTTGGGTATTTAATTTATAGCCGTTTGGAGCTTTTCGTTCTTGGATGTAATACGTTCCTTCTAATAGCTTGATTTTATCCGTTAATCCGTTTTGGTCCGTTTTTAAAACATGGATTAATTTCTTTGCATATTTATCTTTATAAATCCCGTATTCTGCATCTTTTAAAGAATATAGAGGATGTTTCTGATCAATATTTGGATCTAATGAACGCTTTTGTATTCTTAATTCGCCGTATTCTTTGACTTGAATATTTACTTTAGAAAAATAAGTGTCTTTTCCTGTCAATGGCGTAACCGTTTGCCATGGTCTTCCATATTCGTCTGTTCCAACACCTCGAACAATAAAATTTGTTTTCGTTTGTGCAGCTGACATACCACGATCAAATTGGATTTCCATCTGCTTTAAAGTACCATCTGGAGTTACTTGTAATTGATTGTTCTTAATCTGGGCTTTACCGCCAGATACTTTTTTAATACGCAAATGATCTAATACATGATGTTTATCCTCATATAGCCTTGTTTCATTAACAACTTGCTGAAACGTTTGGCCATGAAAACTTGGATGATCATGAAAATGTTCTACCTGATTTAAGATCTTTTTATAAAATGCTTGCATTTCCTTGGAATGATACGGATACTTTTCACTTACAAATTGATGACCATCTTTATTTAAGTATTGCCAAATGACATTTTGTGTTAAAGCATATTGCGTATCCGTTTGTTCCTTACTTCGATAACCATACCATGCTATTAAAGCAAGCGTGTCCATCTGTTTTTGTGTTAAAGAGATCTGTTCTAAGGTAACAATTTCATTTTCTCCTTCTTTTGCAGAATAACGCGAATCTATACAAAATGCTGGTTCATGATTTAAATAGATTTTAGTGGCCTGTCCCCATACTGTACCATGATCATGTCGCCATCCATCCAGCCACTCATACGTTAACTGTTTACTAGCTGCAAATCCAGTTACAACGGTTGATAATACAATACATGGAATCATTAGCAAGCTAACGATACTTCTCTTTTTAAAGAGTTTTAAACCCATAAACTTCTCCTTTCTATATGCTACATACATATACATCATGATTGTTTACTAATTTAAAAAGAGCGTAACTCTCAATGTTCCCCATCTCAAGCATCAAATATAATTTCATTCTATTTCTTTACTATTTATATTTGATTAAAAAAGTTTGATCGTAAATCATAAAACAAACAAAGAAACTGATTGTTTTATTCGTAATCGTTTTACTATACAACCTCCCTTACTGAATCTGTCAAAAATTAATATATAGATAGAGTAAAAAGAATAATGAATCACATTGCTTCAATGATTAACTGATAGTATCTTTGTTTACGACAGAATATAAAAAAAGATACACATGTACAATGGTATCTTCGTTATATCTTTTGCCTCTACTTTTTGACACTATCATAATAACATGGTTTACCATGCAAAAAACTTGCAATAAACTTGCAATTTACTTGCACAAAAAAAGCAATAAGAGAAAATCTTATTGCTTTATGTATTCTTATTTCATTATATAAGAATTCCTGATTCTATTATTTTAAGAAACGGAATTCACCAAAGCTAGATGCTACGTGATAATCTGGATTTTCTGTCTTAGGATCAATCCAAGAAATCCATGACATAATAGGATCTTCTCCTTCTTTTTTAGGAGTAGAGAATTCTGCACGATAAACACCTGCATTCATAACATTGTTTTCGTTAATCAATTTGTTATCGCGTAAGAATTTCATTGGAATTAAGCCTTCTACAACATAACCTTTATCATTTTGAGTAGCTTTTGTTTCTAGACCATCAAGATTCCATTTACCATCAAAGTCACGATAATAAATGATAGAATAATCATGAACGCGTCCTTTTGGATCAATTTCAATACCATAATATGGTTCCATTCCCTTAGGTCCTGGCACATCGATGTATTTACCAGCGATAAAGATTTCAACACGATCTTCACCGTCAACAACATTTTCATCATCTGTGTCTTCCTTAGCAACAAGGACATCCTCATCTGTTACTTCAAAGCTAAAATACATGTTTTCATCATCATGATAAGCTTTAAATACTGTTAAAGGAGATTCCTTGTCTTCCCAAGGTAGGTGGAATCCACCAGAAATTGCAGGAACTTCAGCCCAAATTTCATCATCTGTTACACCATCAATTGTTGGTTTTGCTTCACGTTTTACAACATCATAGTGTGACATACGAGTTTGGTTGTAAGCAATTGCTGATGAATCATTATTTGCATCACCACCGCTACTGCAACCTGTAAGTGCTAAAGCACCAATTGTTAGAAATAAAACAGCCGATTTTTTAAAAAATGTTTTCATAAGAAATGACCCCTTTCTTTCTATCTTCATTATAGCACTTTCATAAAAAAAAGGTACAAAAAAAGAGAAATGCATAAACTTACATTTCTCCTTTAAAGTGTACAATTAATTATCTAACTTCAATAATTTTCATTGTGTTCGTTGCGCCATTACCTACTGGGTAACCAGCAACTAAGATAATCCATTCACCTGGTTTAATTCCATGTTCTTTAGCGATTGCACGAGCTAATTCACATTCGTTATTTTGGTTGTTTGCGATATCAGAAACAACTGTTGTAACACCCCAGTTTAAAGCAAGTGAACGTTGCGTTTTTTCATCAAAAGTAACAGCGATTACTGGTGCTTTTGAACGGAATTTAGAAATACGACGAACTGTATTTCCACTCTGTGTAAATGCGATTACTGCAGCAACATTTAAAGCTAAAGCTGTATCTGCTACTGAAATAGCGATTGCATCATTTTTTGTTCTTTGTAAAGTATCAATACTTGTTTTTAAACGACTTGCATAAGGAATATCTTGTTCCATAGCAATTGCGATTTTGTTCATAGTTTGAACAGCTTCAATTGGATAAGCACCTGCAGCAGATTCTCCAGATAACATGATTGCATCTGTACCATCTAATACGGCATTTGCAACGTCACTAGCTTCTGCACGAGTAGGACGTGGGTTACCCTGCATACTTTCAAGCATGTGAGTAGCAGTGATAACTGGTTTACCCATTTCGTTAGCAATTTTAATAATTTGTTTTTGGTAACGAGGTACTAATTCAAATGAAACGTCTACCCCTAAGTCACCTCTGGCAACCATGACACCATCAGCAACGTCTAAGATTTCTCTTAAGTTATCAAAACCTTCTTGGTTTTCGATTTTTGGGATGATCTGAATATCAGGTCTTCCTTCTTCACGAAGAATTTTACGAATCGCTAATACGTCTTCTTTTCTTCTAGTAAATGAAGCAGCGATGTAATCTACACCCATTTTACATCCGAAACGGATATCTGCATCATCTTTAGCAGAAATGAAAGGCATACTTAAGCGAACACCTGGTAAGTTGCATCCTTTTCTGCTTTTTAAAGTATGAGGGTTTTCAACACGACATACTAATTCCCCTTGTTTTTTCTCAAGGATTGTTAAACGACATTTACCATCATCAACTAGGATTGTACCATTTACTTCAACGTCATCGAATACTTCTGGACATTGAACATGGAATCTTTCGTGATTTCCAAGCATTGGTTCACGAACAAGAGTTACGATATCTCCAGCTTCATAAGTTTCTGAACCATTTTCAAATTCACCTAAACGAACTTCTGGTCCTTTTGTATCTAATAAAATGGCAATATTTTTACCAGTTTCTTTTGTTACTTCACGAATGTTTTTAATACGGTTTCCGTGTTCTTCATAGTTTCCATGTGAAAAGTTAAGACGCATGATGTTCATACCGTTCTCAACTAATTTTTTCATCATTTCTTTGCTTTCAGAAACAGGACCGATTGTACAAATAATTTTTGTTTTTCTGTTTTCGATCATAATTTAAATCCTTCCTTAATAACCTATTTTTTTACTTCTTAACCTATACCAAACGTTCAAACAGATTTTGCATTTGTTTACGAGATTCTCTAGGCATGCTTAATGCCTCCTCGATTGGAACCGCAATAATCTGATTGTCTTTAATGCTAACGCATTGGCCACCAACACCTTGCATTAATAAGTCTACTGCCTTTTCGCCCATACGGCTAGCTAATACACGGTCTGTAGGAGTAGGAGAACCACCACGTTGAACGTGACCTAAAATAGTTGCTCTTCCTGAGAACCCTGTGTTCAAGCTAACTTTCTTAGCAAATTGGTGAACATCGGTAATTTTTTCTGAAATTACAACGATTGCTTGACGTTTTTTCTTGATTAATTCAAGATCACGCAATCTCTCCAACACTTCGCCTTCCTCAAAGCCAGTTGCAGATGTAATTACAATTTCAGCACCACAAGCAATACCAGACCAGATTGCTAAATCACCACATCGATTACCCATTACCTCTACAATAGAACAACGGTGATGAGAACTTGATGTATCTCTTAATTTATCGACCGCATCTACAATTGTAGTTAATGCAGTATCAAAACCAATCGTATAATCTGTACTAGTGATATCATTGTCAATTGTTCCTGGTAATCCAATACAATTGATTCCCATCTGAGTTAAAGATAAAGCTCCACGATAAGAACCATCTCCACCAATTACAACGATGGCTTCAATACCACGTTTCTTTAATTGCTGAACGGCTTTTGCGCGTACTTCAGGATCTTTAAACTCTGGTAAACGAGCAGAACCTAAAATAGTTCCTCCTCGGTCAATGATCTCTCCAACACTAGCTTTTGTCAAAGGTTCAATATAACCTTCTACCATACCTTTGTATCCATCATAGATACCGAAAACTTCAAGCCCACTGTTTAGTGCGACTCTTGTGACGGCACGAATTGCTGCGTTCATTCCTGGGGCATCTCCACCAGAAGTTAAAACACCTATACGTTTTACCATAAAAATTCCTCCATTCACGG